>Ga0247780_1000171_pt1 | contig 64411 bp, 35 predicted proteins | sample UWRJL079202R5_FD_179927 | JGI IMG/M metagenome (GOLD analysis project Ga0247780, IMG submission 179927) | Plant litter microbial communities from Arlington Agricultural Research Station in Wisconsin, United States - UWRJ-L079-202R-5 | ecosystem: Environmental > Terrestrial > Plant litter >...
GTATCTTCATCTAAGATAACTTGCATGACGAATCTCCTCAAGTGCACTCAAAGGCCCCTTCAACGAGCCGAGTATCGTATGATAAGAGCCGACCTAAATCATCGCAACCGTCTTGGTACTTCGGTATCACAATTTCCGCAATCCCCATGTATCGCTAGACTTCATCAGGCCCGTAATCTTTCAGGCTCCTTCGACGCTCTGGTGTGACGTCGTGTAGTCGGGATGAGCGGTTTGCCGTTGTGGGCCGAGGCTTGCGGTTTTTGAATGACAAGAGCAGCAATGCTATGTCAGATGCATTGAATGTGTTGAAGCATGCTCTGGCTATCCCAAAGGCTCTTTTTATATCGAACTGGGTTGTTGTATGCTTAGTAGACCATCCCAGGTGAAGACTTCATACCCGGTTTGTCCATTGCCCCTTTACAGATTCTTCTGCAAATTCAGGATACAGGTTATGTAATCCGGCTCGGATGAGTTGGCCAAGAGATAACATGCAAGACCGCCCCATGTGATGCACTTCTCCCAGTGAAAGATACTCCCCGTTATCATAATGTGCGTTTTTGAGACGAACGATGTCCTGGCCTCCTCGAGGGTCTGGGCTCTCAGTCAAGGACGTTCGTTGCGCATGTGCGGCAGTGGCTTCGGCACATTGTATAAGCGCCCGAGTTGCCTCCACGAGAGTCTGGTATGAGCTTGAGCAACTAGACGTTGAGCCAGACAATTCGGCTGTGCCATCGGCGAGCCTTAATCTTGCGATTGAGTCAATAAGACTGCTTAATCCTTCCGCCATGGCGTAGCAAGGGTCTAATGCGGGGCACGCTGGTGGTTTCAAGGTCCTTGATCGCGCCTCAATCTGTTGCTACGATCGTTGGTCTTTAATCAGTAGATTCCAGACCCAGATGCCTGAGGCTCATAGAACCTCATGGAAATCCAGCGCCTAGCTAAAATACATGATAGGTTGGTGAACTGTCGGCCGGCCTGGTGATAGGCCGCCTAATTCGGCAGCAGCTCCAACCGCTGCTCGACGGCAAAGCCGTACACCAACCAAGTCACCAAAGCCAGCCATTATTACCCCATCATGCGGGATACCCTGCTCAAGACGAAGAGCATCCCGTTTTCCATCTGTCGGTGAGGAAGGGACCTGGTTTGGACCTGGGCCAGTAAGACGGAAAACCTGTGGCGCATGTACACAAATCTTATAAACACCCCCAACAGGTGGATCGGCTTCGAATACGCCTCCCCACTCACCTCAAACCACCTCTTCCCATCCAACACCCTCAAATCCAACACCCCGCCACTCCTCGCCGTAACAGTCGCATTCACCACCGCACCCCCCCTCCCAAGTGAAAGCGTGTTCCGGGTAGTGGTAATTGTAAGTTGCGAGATGGATTTCATTGAAACTGCCTCAGTATTCAGGGGCTGGAGGCAACAAGTCAACCCCCATTGACTTGACTATGATACGCACAGCTTCCCGTCATTCCGCCTTATGCCTACCAACATTCAAAAGCATCCGTGTCATCGTCAACCCAAGTCTCGGCGTTGTGAGAAACTGTGTCCCGAACAGCCGAAGCCACAGACACATACCCCGAGTCAGCGTCATCCAAAACAAGAGATCTTTTCAAATCTTGTAGCAACGCAGCATCCAAAATATCGGCCGTACCTAAAAGACTCACTGACTCAACACCCAGTGCATCTTTCATTTCTTCCAAGCTTTCGTGAAGAGGGATAACGTAAACATCACCCGTCATGTCGGTGGCGACGACATGGCCGTACACTTCCAGCGAAACTGGGTTGACAACCCACGAGCCTGAGTCGCCGTCCTGAAGCTCCTGGCCCTCATCAAGTGTCAAGAGATAAGCATCGACGAAGCCATCATCTGGTGATAGCATGATAGCCCCAAGCATGTGCGACAACAGCCCGACCATGGCGCCGCTGAAGTGGCTTGACCCTCCCAACAGCACCACTTCGATCGGGTTAATGTCTGGGAAGCTCGCGGGTGGAGCAGCCGTCATGGAATGACCTTGCCCTCTGGACTGGAGAGGAAGATTCCCAGTTTGAGATGCGGGAGCTTTGCGTTGGAGATTGAGACCGCCCTCGTTGCCAGCGATATGCATGAGATTGGGGCGCATTCGTACAGGGCTGTTCATCTCGACGAGGGCCCAGTCGCGTTTTGGTACCAGTATGGCTTGGTCGTCATCCTGTATGTCATTGTTGATCAACGGGTGGAGCACTGTCCCCAACGCTCGGGGATGTTTGAACACAAGATGCTCGGCGTCAGACTCAGGGTCCAGGAGGTCGTGAATCGGGTGGCCGGCCGTCATCCCCACGAGCTTGAAGTCACCCGGTCCGTAAGTGAGCTTGACGATGCCCCCCAAGGTAGCCGCCGCTGACCTCCCATCGCCGGCGTCTAGACAGATCTGGACACCACAAAAGGTCGAAAGACTCTTCTCTCTCTGCCGACTTGCCTCCCACACAACCGACACCTCCCGATACGACCTCTTCCTCGGCTCCTGACCAACAACAATCACATCAAACGACGGCGTCACGCCATCATTAGACCGGTACAGTCCCCGCAGCGAGGGCTGCTCAAGCGCGGCCTCCACGCAACGGGTCTGATCTCCCGCAAGGAAGATAACAATCGATGGCTTTGCCGTTTCGGCCGTCGCACCAACGACCATCAACCGCATCGACATCATGGTGGCATGCGGTCTCTTTGATTTTGCTTTGGCCGATTGGAAGACGGACGACCACTGCTTTGGCATGCTCTTCTGAAGAAGCTGCTGCATGCTGGGCGCGATCTCGCGGAATCGCGCGTTCGACGTGTAGTCGAGGTCTCGCCGGATGATATATAAGTCTTCCCGACCTGGGAGGGGCACGCTTCGGGTGTTGCTGTGGGCAAATTCGTCTTGTGGTGTTTTTTCTTTGCTAGTGTTCTGGCTTGATCCCACGGGAGAGGTAAACGCTGTGTTGCTCCGTGTAGCGTAGCCCGAATCTGCGTGTTGAGGGATCTGGCGAGGACATGGGGTTCCGTTGACAGGGGACGACATCTCGCGCCATTGCACGACGTGTAACTTGGAGTTGCTGAATGCATCCATTCTGGTTTGGCTACTTACTGCACCTGTATCGTAGGTGATGGTGCTTACGACAGCAGATGATGTCTCATGTCGATTGCCGGGCGGGGTTCCCCATCTCGATAAACCAGCGCCGATTGTCAAGTCCTTCAAAATGGCCCAAAGGATGTGTCGTCTGACCAGCACTCGCAGGTGGGGATGCAGATGCTGCGCCACTTTCGTATTTGCATGCTGCATGAGATTGGCTGCAACTCCGCGAATGGCAACCCATCTCACTTACCCCTCACCATCCTACGACGAACGGCGATGCAGGGAGCAAAACAAAGGAATTCGGCAAGCCCCCGAGTTTTGAGTTATCAACTGACGCAGCAAAGAAAAGGGGCCACAGCAACAATGCCATCACAGACCGCTTTCCCCCTCGAGGTTTCCAGCACTGGAGACCTTAAGGCTCTCTGCCAGGTCCTCTGGAACTGGGAGCTTTGCGAAAGCTGCCTCAATGCAGGAACAAAAGGCCTCCAACGCTGCGGGGTAGCTTCATGCAACTGCCCCTGGGCGCGTCGAGCCGAGCGGTTGGAGCCCTTCTTCGAGTTCTACCGGAAGACGACAAGGCCATATGTGCCGGATTTCTTCGGCGACGACGACCAGGCCATCAGGAGCCATCAGGACCTGCTGGATATTATTTCGTTGATCAAAAGATATGGAACCCTACAGAGCCGAGAATTCTGCATGGCCGAGTACTTCGCCTCCCGCTCTTCCAGCAAGGCAATCTCGGTACCTCGAAGCGACCAGGACCGAGCATTCCAGCTTGCGGCGAGCATCATTACAATGGTAGATGTCCGTTGTGAACAGGGCCAGGATTCATATTACGCAGGAGCCAACTGGGATATCGAAGACAACCAACGACACGGGGATCTCCCTGGAGCCTGGCGAGAAAATGACACCCTCCAGACCCTCATGGACGACTCCTTCCCCACCCACATCCACCCGAGCCTGCAGGACGCCGACGCACACGCACCACTCATCAAGGCCAATCTCACCGCTATCAACTTGAAGAGGATCGCCAACCTCAAGATCGAAGGTACCGACAACCTGCAAGACCATCTCAAGCTCAACCAATCCACGGGCGTCGTCGAAGTCTTCCACCACACCGGATTCCTCAAAGAACACCTCCTCGCCACAAAAGAACCCACTCCCACTACCACAACAAACCCCGGCCCCTCTCTCCTCCCCCGCGAGCTCGCCCTCGAAACCCTCTGCACCCTCCAGACCATCTTCCCCCCCGACGTTGCATCCCAAGCACTCCTACGCAACCTCGTCAGCAAAGGCGGTTTTGACCCAGATTGTCTGCGCTTTGGAACGGCACCATTCGAGCTCTGCTCAAGCGAGAAGCAAAGGGCGCTGCGGTTCCCCATCTGGGGCACCCGGCTGATGGATCTGTACGATGAGATTGAAAACCCGAAGCCAAGGGGGCGGATGGATGCCTGGTTGGAGAGGAGGAGTAAGTCACGGCATATTATGCTGGCGACTGTGGTGGGGGTTTTGACGGCGGTTCTGCTGGGGTTGTTTGGGCTGTGTTTGAGTGTTTTTCAGACGTGGATTGCATGGCGGCAGTGGAAAGATGGTGGTCGATAGGTACTGCAAAATTTTCCTGTCTCACAAGGAAGTGGTGAAGTTTCCCATCATATTGCCATGCATAATAAATGCAAATATGTTAGAGCTTTACTCCAGTATTATGCGCACAAGTACCAAGTCAAATTGATGATTAAGATAACATAGAGGAAGCAACAAATGTAAGGGATTCAGTTTCTATCAATTTAACAACTATTGAGATCAAATAAACGAAACGGCTGCGTAGAATGTGGCAGGCCGGATCAAGTCTAAGTTGGGTTCCAAGTTGAGGGGCCGGAGTTGCGGGGAAGACCAACTGCTGAACGTGGGCTCCCCTCTCCTGAGTAATGGGCTCGACGGGAATTGTGTAGCTACCCACCTGGCACGGTGCAGTCATATGGTTGCGGGTGGGCGGTGTCGGTCCAGGTTATGACATTACTGGAAAGGAAAGCTGCTAAGTAGAACTTACACTGAGCTGAGACTTAAGTTGAATGGAACTGTATTCAGATCAGTTTGCGTACATAAGCGTCTTAAGTGACCATAACGACCACACGGGCTACGCCGACCGCTCCGAGGGCGTCGAGGCCGAAATTGAGCCTTTTACTTCAAGTGCCAAGGACGTCAACACCCTATCCAAGATCTGCGCCATCAAATATTCAGGCCCTTGGGGATCCGGCGATAATTATATCAAGAAGACATGGACAGACAGTAAGTGGGACGTAAAGATTGAGAGTGGCTTCAAGGTAAGAATCAGGACACTGAAATACTTTAGTCTGATTGTGTTAAAGGTGTAGACGTGGAACGGGGGTAGAGTGATAAAGTGAGGGATAGGAAGGACTCTAGAGAGGGTGGCCTAGGTTTATAAGTGAAAGGGGGTGTTTGGGTTAGATGGCCCCGCTGGGGGCAGCCCGCTATATGTGAGGCTAGAAAGAGCACTTGGATGAAAAGACAGGCTGTTCAGATTGTGTGTCCCATCGTGAAAAAAAACTCCACAACTGCACGCCCGACCATAGTGACACTTTGATCCCGCACCTGGGACGGGAACGTATCACTGTACTGCAATTTTAGCACTGAACAGGCATCCCTCTTAAAGTACAACGTGGAACTCTATACATCAGCGATTTCCCAACAATCAGGCAAAGCCCAAGTCTCACGGAGTACAGATAGGAAACAAACTAGCTCATCAATTCAGAAGACTGGTGAGCTCCGCTTTATTCGGTTTCCAGTGGCCAGCTCACCCAAATTTTCAGCCTGAAACTCCTTGTTCTTTGTTCAGCGTCGGAGATAATGCTTTTATTCGGCATTCTGACCGCATGCCTAGGGCCCCTGAGCCCCTTTCTTTTTGACAGGTTAACATGCGCAAAGAGCATCTTCCTCCGCAGGTTACCAGCGCCGCCGCCACCGCCGACGAGCTGAATTGACGACGCACATGCGGAGTCGTGTCCATGCAGGGGCTATAAAGTGTAGATACTTCATTGCTGCCTGCAGCTAAAGCGAGTAGGGGTGCTACGCGGCAGCTATTGTGAAGAGGGAATACTGGTAGTACTTGCCCATATTTCCCTTTTCCCTGTCCCAGCCCTCAGCCCCCTGGATTATGCAGAGAGAGTCGATCCAGATGTACCGAATTTTAAGCAGTCGGGTCACGGTATGGCGTCAGAGAAGGTTTTTGACGAACCTCCGGAGGCTTCCAAGTTGCTGCCGGCTATCCGATTGGGGTAGTTGGACTTGGTTGTCTTGCACGCTGCCCCCATCCCGTTCCATCGATGGCTTAGGGTAATGTAACGACCCGTGTTGCCACTCGTGTCGCGGAGGTAGCAGCCATCTGGGGTCAATTCGACGCAACGCGTAGGTAATCTAACCTCGTAGGGTTTAAACTCGGCGGCTGAGATGGTTCTCCGGCACTGGGGATATGATATGCAGTCTCGGTACTACTGATCGAGAGCATTTATGTATTCGGCGGCAGTCCTGTCCATGCCGAGGTATCTGCCCAACACGGCTCCCGATTTGTAGGCAGGACTTCCTTTGCGCTGGTCAGCCGTCGAGCGATTGAGTCGGGGATCCCCCGGATAAAAACAAACTGACCTACATCTGCACTGATGCAGATCTCATAGTCGAGGGCAAGCGGAGACGAAGACTCATCATCCCCAAAACTCTGGTATCGAAATTTGTTAGGGTTAATGTCAAGCCAAAGTTGTATCGAGGTTCGCCTGGTCGGGAGTCCCACCCAAGGCATGCCACGTGGATCCAGTAGTGCTTGTTGAGCTCGCCAGTGTTCTTCCACCGTAACTCGGTAAACTGGCCCTTGGCGGCTTCGTGCATAAACTTGCAAAAGTTGCAGCCAGCAGCGGCAGCCTCAGCAACTTCACCGACAGCAAGGACAAGTGTTTCGTCAGGTAGGCTGCTAAATAGGTAGATGTCAAAGCCCTGGCATGAGCTGCAGAGCTTCCTCGTAGAACTACTAGTCTCTTGAATTGATGGATTGGCCATTGCGGGTAAAAGTAACTTTCTTCAACTACCCTTATCATCCATTACGAATGCGCGCATTGCTGGCTTTTTATACCCCCAATATTGTCGAAAGCGCCTAAGACGTTCGGCGGGGTTGACTCAAAGGCTATCACGCGAGCTGATATTGGAAGCACAGAGTATTGGGCTCGATATACGTGAGTGACGGCGTTGAGGAGGGGAGAACCTCGTCTGTTTCCCTGACGACTCGTCTTCTTCCGACACTGTTCCATTGATTCCTCAACGGCGACCAGGGATGCTGACTGCACTTCAACAAACCCTAGCTGCGCCGGCCTTACCCGCGTACATGGATCACGGACCTCGGGCTTTCAGGGCTTGGATGGTAGTCGGCTTGGTAATCCTTTTAGCTGATTACACTGCTACGGGAAGTGTCTTAACCCCCCAAAGCAGCGCAGTTCTCTGGTAAGCCTACTCTTCCTGAAAGTGGACTCGTAGAGGAAAACTCACCGATACGGCGCGCAAGATCGCTCTTACAACTTCTTCCCGCCAACAATCACCATTATCACAGGGGTTGTCCGCCTCCAGCTCTATTTGAATCCGAATCCCACCAGAGCTGCTGCATACATATCTATGTTTAATTGGCTTCGGAAGGTGAATTGTGTAGCGTGGGCTTTGGAAAGCATCTTCTTGGATGTCTTGTTGGGCTTGGCTACTATGGTGATGCGGGCGGGGTACCTTTATTCTTCAAGTCAATGGCAGAAACATCACTTTTCAAACAGAATGATAACATCCGTCCCCCGCTCTAGCCCGCCGTTTCCGAAACCTTCTCCCCACCTTGACCTCAACCCTCCAGCTTAGCCAACGCATCCTCAACCACCTTCTCAACATCATACTCCCAAACCTTATGAAACATCGGCGTAATCTCCTTCCCAAACTTTGCCCCGTCACCCCCCACCTCCTCAACCTGCCAATGAAACAACAAACACGCCCGTCTCGTCGCCTTCACCACCGCCTGCGTCCTCGCATACCTCAACTCGTTGTACACCTCCAGCGCTCGCTCCACACTGCCAACACCCCTCGCCGCTCCATCCAGCAGCTCTGATAAAACCAACGCATCCTCAATTCCCATGCCTCCGCCGGCACCCAAATGCGGCCCCGTCGCGTGCGCCGCATCTCCTGCGATGCACACCTTTCCCTTGTGGTAGCTCTCAGCAGGGTACTCCAGCATATCAAAAAGCGCCCACTTGTCCATTTTCTCGGGCATGAGACCCACGATTCCGCGCACGGTAGGTCCCCAACTCGCAAAAGCATCCAGGACCTCCTGCTTAGACCCAGGGGCAGTATGCTTGCTCTGGTCGGGCCACTCCTCGTCATCAGACAGCACGGCGAGGACATTGAGCAGCCGGTTGTTGCCCACAGGGTAGGTGATGACGTGCGCGTTCGGGCCATTGTGCATGAATCGCGTTGTGGCTTTGGCGTGGCCCACGGTCTCGATGGCGCGGTCCATGGGGACCAGGGCGCGGTAGCAGAATTTGGAGGTGTAGTGCGGGTGGGCGGAGGGGGAGTCTTCGCCGAGGAGGAGTTGGCGGACGCGGGAGCGAATGCCGTCGCAGCCGATGACGACCGAGGCGGTAGCGGTGGTGCCATCGGTGAAGTGCAGGGTGACTGGGGAGGAGGGAGAGGAAGCGTCAATCGTGGTGATGGTCTTGCTGAATTGCACGGTCGAAGAGGGGTCTTTGACCAGGGACGCCCAGGCGTCGATCATGTCGGAGCGGAGGCCGCCTTGAAAGCCGTCCTTGCCGACGTAAAGCTTGTAGAGGAGGGATTCGGTGTCGTGGCCGTCCACCCATTGGAAATAGTCCTCGCCGTTGGGGTTGGCGGCGGCCTTGAAGGAAGCGAGGATCGAGGGGTCGATAGCGACCATGGCTCGCTCGGCGTTGGGGCTGAAGCCGATGCCCGCGCCGATCTCACCGAACGCGGGGGCGCGCTCGTAGATAGTGAAGGGGATCTTGCGCGCCTGGAGCCCGAGGGCGAGGTTGATGCCAGTGATGCCGCCGCCGATGATGGCTACGTGGAAGTCCAGGGATATATCCCCACGGTTGGGGTTGGGTGCTGCCGGCATCGTGACAGATCGGGGGGAGGATTGGTGTGAAAAGTGTGAAAAGAGGGTGTTGAGATGTTGGAGAAACAACCTTGACAACGCGGCGACGTCAATCAATTTGGGGCGCGTTGTCAGATTGGGCGTGTGCTAGTTATTGCCAAGCTGGTGATGTGCAACCAGACCGATGGGAGAAAATCACGTAAGCGGAAAGTCCGGCGAAGCTCAGCACTTTGCAGTGATCTTCGTCATTAGTAACAAGCGCAAGAATCGATACCGTGAGTATCCAGAATTTGAGTGGCAAGAATCTGCTGGTTGCAGAGTTTGAGCAAGGGCGGTGATGTTAATCGAGATGTTGGGTGTCTCCGTCGGGTACGGACCCAGATTTGGTCGCATAAAGGTGGCTCGCCCAGTGAGGGGTAGACGTCGAGAAAGAGTGCAACCGGAACTTCCGTGCGACTAACCGTGCTTGACAGGGGCTATCTGTGTTCGTGTCTCGTTCGTGATGACGTGAGGGGGTGAGAGCGGGCCGAGTTTCCTAGCCGGAAGGGGATGGCAAAATTAAACGCTGAAACCCTTTTGATATCCTTCCTTTTTGCGGTTCCTTTCTCTGGATCAGGATCTCAAACTCGTCTGGGATGGTGCCTGAGAGGGGTTCCGGTCGTTCGGGTGGGGGTTGGCTCCGGACCCCCGACATCAACTTTTCCCCGCTCTCCGCGCTTGTCGGGGCTTGCGGCGGAACGGCGTTTAGCTCGTCACCTACCCACACCATCTCACCATAATAAAGAGACCACGCGCGTAGAGAATACGCGGTCCGCGAACGATCGACACGTTGACTCGGCCGACATAAGTCGCGCGATTCCCCCAACTTTGGGCAAACGGCTCTTATCTTCCCTTCACCAAGCATCCCGGAGAATCCAAACTGGTCGCCAAAATGCCAGCGGTTAAAGAACAGTCCAGCCCCGGGAAGGTCCTCCTGACAGGCAAGTAAAAGCGGCGCCCCAGAGTCTTAGACGAGCGCTGACCATCACAGGTGGAACCGGCTTCATCGCCTCCCATGTGCTAGACTCCTTGCTCGACAACGGGTAAGTCCGAAAACTCCGAACTTCCTCGAACCGCACTGACGGTCGTAGCTTCACCGTCGTGGTGACCGCGCGCTCGAAAGAAAAGGGCCAGCGTATCGTCGATGGTGTCGACCCCAAGTTGCGAGACAATGTCTCCTTCACCATCGTCGGCGACATCGCCCAGGACGGCGCCTTCGACTCGGCTGTCCAGTCCACCCCACCCTTCGACTTCGTCGTGCATACGGCCTCCCCCTACCAGCTGCACTTCGACGACCCCGTCCGCGACTGTCTCGACCCAGCGATAAAAGGCACAACCGGCATCCTGAAGTCCATCAAAGCCTTCGCCCCCTCCGTCAAGCGCGTGGTCATCACCTCCTCCTCCGCCGCGGTCCTCAACATCGCCCCGGACCACTTGCCCGTCTACGACGAGAAGAACTGGTGCAACGTAACCTGGGAGCAAGCCACCGACCCGATGCACACCTACCGCGCATCCAAGAAATTCGCCGAAAAAGCCGCCTGGGACTTCGTCACCAACGAGAAGCCCAATTTCGACCTCGCCACGGTAAACAACACCTACACCTTTGGCCCCCTCCCTCCCAGCCTAACCACCCTCGACAACCTCAACACCTCCAACCATCGCATCCGCGACATGGTCCTCGGCCGCATGGGTGACGGAATCGCACCCACCGCACCAGTCTTCACCTTCGTCGACGTCCGTGACGTCGCCCTCGCGCACGTGCGCGCGCTGACAGTCCCCGAGGCGGGCGGGAACAGGTTCTATATGGTGGGCGAGTTCTTCTCGAATGCGCGCATCGCTGAGATCATCAGGAAGGCGTTCCCGCAGCTGGAGGAGAAGTTTCCGCCGCCGGAGGAGGTCAAGGACGATTTCCCGGCGGATCACTGGAAGTTTGATAGCAGCAAGGCGAGGAGGGTGTTGGGCGTGGAGTATACGGGGCTGGAGAAGAGTGTGAGGGATACGGTGCAGTCGATGTTGGAGAGAAAGGATTTGATGAAGGGGCAGTTGTGAGATGCAGGTGCCATGGCTGGTGTGGGTCCTGGTGAGGAAGGAGAGACGTGGAAAGTGGAGACTTTGACGATGTCTGAGGGTGGTGGGGTCGTTTGCGGGGACGACGACCTCCCTTCCGCATCACCGAGTTCACTTTGGATAGCTCCCCAATCTTCGTTTTCCGCTTTTTGGAGGCTCTGTGACACGTCGGAAAGTCCGTCTGAGCACCGCTTTTCGTCTTGGCTCTCCGCTACCATTGAAGCTTTGCAGCTACTAAGACCCATGATGTCATCGTCCGAGGTGCATCGAGCTGCTGGCACTGATCGCCGAACGCCAATCCCTGTCAGGTCCCAAGTTTTTTTGTACCTTGGCGCAGCGGTCTGCGAACCTTCCCCTCCCGCAAACAATCGGTCTATCCTTGCTTTATCTTGTCGTTTCCCGATTACCTAAACCATTGCGGTCCATGCAGCTGCCTGAGCACGCGACTCGCGACCGCTTCCATGGCCGCGATGGTCAATCTCACCCGCTCAGGGGGTCCCGAGGGCGCGACCGAGCGGAAACTCGTTCAGAAAATCGACTTTTTCATCCTCACCTTTTGCTGTCTTAGCTATTTTGTCAACTATGTCAGCATGCCCCCCTGGATTCTCGGAGCGCATCTGACATTTCTCAGCTTGATCGCACGAACCTCAACAATGCATACTTATCCGGCATGAAAGAGGAGCTGGGGTTTCAGGGGAATCAGCTGAACGAAATCAACACCGTCTTTACGGTAGGGTGAGTTAGTCACAGAGGTGTTCCCGGATGACTTTCAGGGAGAAAATGATGAACACATGCTAACATTTGCAGATACATTATTGGCCAGATTCCGTCTAACCTTGCCCTTCATTATGTCAAACCCCGCTTCTTCTTCCCCTCGATGATGGTCATCTGGGCGGGTCTCACCATGGTCACCGCTAGCATACACACTCCCCAAGCCATCATGGCCATTCGCTTCTTTCAAGGCATTGCTGAGGCTACCACCTTCGTTGGAACACATTACATCCTTGGATCTTGGTACACCGAGCGCGAGCTGGGGAAGCGCAGTGGTATCTTCACCGCCTCGGGTCTGGCTGGCACGATGATCGGTGGATTCATCCAAAGTGGCATTCACGCCTCTATGGACGGCCGCGGCGGCCTCTCCGGCTGGCGATGGTTGTTTATCATCGACGGGATAATAACTCTGCCTGTCGCTCTTTACGGCTTTCTGCTGTTCCCGGATACCCCTGAAACGACAAATGCACCTTACCTTACCCCAGCAGAACGCTCTCTCGCCGTCTCCCGCTTAGCATCCAAAACCGCCTTTGAGCAAACGCCCAAACCCAAATCGCGAATATTCACCTGGTCGTTCGTCCGCATGGTACTCACGTCCTGGGAATGGTGGGGCTTCGTCATTCTTTGGATCATCGCCGGCGAGACCGAGTCATTCAGCTCCAATGCTCTCCTGGGCCTGTACATGAAAAGCCATGCCGGACCGACCAAATACTCCATCTCTCAGCTCAACAACTACCCCACTGGCGTCCCCGCTATTGGTATCGTGTCCACGCTGTTTTGGGCCGCGCTCACTGATAAGCTCGGCGGTCGGCGAGATCTGGTCGGGTACTTTATCGGAGTCACTGGCGTTGTGACCTCGGCGATGATTCTCAGTGCGATGCATAGCGACGACCCAGGAGGCTCGAAGGAGACGGCGGTAGTGTTTGCGGCATATTACTGGGCGGGAACGGTGTATGCGTGCCAGGCCGTGTTTTTTGCATGGGCGAACGACGCAATGAGGAACAAGGAACCGGTGTTTCGAGGTGTGGTGCTGGCGGGGATGAATTTGGGTAGTAATGCAATGAATGCGTGGTGGAGCATTGTGTTTTATAGTGCTTCAATGGCGCCTTGGTTTGAGGTTAGTGACAGCATTGGCCTCTGGTCTGGAGACTGGGATGTGATTTGCTGACTATGATTACCTAGCGAGGAATGTACGCCATGATTGCGACATCGATAGCCCTTACTATTTGGTCGGGAGGGCTGGCCTATGTCACAGGTCGTGACAAGAAACGGCAAGTCTTGGAGGAGCATGATGTAGAAGCCGATACAGCGGGAGATGCCGCTAATTCGAGAAGCAAAGGGAAAAATACATAGATAGGTACACCATTAACATGACTCTGCATGATAGAGGAGGGAAAAATGCGTCACCCAACACTCCATCTCAAGCCTCGTCAATTCCTGTCATACGGGGGCATGGCGCCGGCTCCCTTTAACACGATGAAGCCGACGGGAATGTGATTGCTTGCGTGGCCATGGATCAGGGTGGTGCAAGTGCTTTGAACTGGGAGATCCCCACCTGCATCCGCCCCGTGATGCAGTGCCGCATCTTCATCCTGTAGGCGACTACCATGAGACTAGGAGACCCCACTTGAGGGGCGAACTCCCGCTTAATTGAGGGCGCTCATTAGCACCAGACCTTTTTTATCTACGCGGTGCTATAGCCAGTGTCCGCAAACGGAATTGAGATGAAGCCGAGACTGGGCAGTGTAAGAAATTGGATCTATTCCCCCTTTCCCTTCCCCTCTCGCTTGCCCTTCATCAATCCTCCATCATCTTAAGATTATTAGACGAGACGAGTGCGAGACCGCGGCGGAGATTTTGACTATTCAAACGTCAGCTAGCTAGCCTTAAACTCCAGCCGTCACAGGCTTACAGCGCTGCCAGTAAGACCTCCTCCTCTCACTCACATCTCATTCCCTGCCAATTCAAGTCAAAAACACAGACTAAAGTCCACCAAACCCCTGGCCCGGGGGCATAGCGCCGGCCCCCTTGAACCCAGAGAGATCAACAAAAACCTCGTCGCTTGCGTGGTCATGGGTCAGGGGGATATTCATGCCTTTCCAAGGTTGTGAGAGTTGCTTGGGCTGCGGGAAGGCTAGGCGAGTGTAATATGAAATAGGACAGAGAATGAATGAAAGAACCTTGATGCCGACGTAAAGGATTGCCCATATTATAGTCGCCGGGCTCGGTTCGACGAGCGAGAGGCCGATATGTGTGGCCAGCACGGGAAACCATTGGTGTAGGAATTAGAGATGAAGGGTCAATTGTGTGATGAGCCGGTGTTGACATGAATGTGATGCATCGAGTTCAAGTTTCTACTGGAGATGCTCAAGCAGTTTGGCGCAGCTGGTATAGTGCTCCATTGCAGCGATCACGGGGTTTGTGCCCGAATCTTTCTTCAGAAGCTGCTGCTACCATCTGTCTGCCGCATCGGTCCATTTTTGACGGAGCGAAATAAAGGGGGTATCACTAGCAGGCGAGCAGCGGTAAGACTCAGGTACTTGATGCAGGATAGGTAACATAAGTAGGCGTGTATTTACCTGAGATACGCCGAGCATGACGGCAAAAGTTCGTGATCTGGCATGGTGCCGACGCCTGACGCGAGCGACGGACGGGCGCGTAAGCTGTCGGTTGTCTGCATGATCCGTACCAACCTAGGTACCTAACCGATCGTTTGAGCTGGAGCGATGTTGGTGACTTCTTGATAGCATGGCTCGGAGTGATGAGAAAGCATGAGGCAGATGGGTCAAAAGGCCAGGCACTGATGGGCCTTGTTCCCCACCTGCACCTGCCTCGTGATGCAATCCCACACTTTCATCCCCTGGGCAGCCTGGCATGTGACTTGCGAGGCCCCAGTTAAGAGGCAAACTCCCGTGATTGAGGGATTAATGGGACCGGATGACACCGAGCTTCTCACAGTGATACGATTTCTACGCTTGCGTTCCGAGAGCCGGAGTAGCAGCAAACGCAATTGAGATGATACCGAGACCAGTGTAAGAAGGCCGATAGATTCCATGTGTTTCAAGTCCTCGATCGGCTCGGGTAGGTATCTACTCGATCGGTTCTCGATCGGTCCTCCACCTATCATCTAAACAGCATTCGAGCAGACGAGCGGTGACTTAGTGGCGGAGATTTTGTCTATTTAAACGTGCAGCCAGCCCTCAAACTCCAGCCGTCACAGACTCACAACATTAAACGCCGCGAGCGAAGACCTTCTCTTCTTACGTGCTCACAAGTTACGAGCGTACGTAGGCTCGCGCCGTCTCGCACCTTCAGCATCACCTTTCGCGCTTTATGGCTCACGAGTCGGATGTATCCGCCGGCAACAAGCCCGGGGACATTGTACTTTGTAAGTGATAACCTCAACTCCCCGTGCGGCACACGATTCCGCCTGCGCGACGGTAATAACGTTCAAGTTCTAACTGGGCACTTGATGATGCCAACCTAGGCGAACCGGCAACGTCGTCACCGGTTACACTCCTTGCAGCGATCAGAAACTTTTGCGAGAGTCTCATTCAGGCAACTTCATACGAGCAATGGTACATCAAGTTTGTTGCATCTCGACTTTCCCGCTTGCCGCCTACATTGTTGGGTCTCGCGCAGTTGCAAACCCGGGGTACGGGTAACTCACAGAGTACATCCAACGTTCTGCTTCTTGGTTTCGTAGCAGTGGCAGACGCGATACGCCATGAGCATGAAGCACAGCCCGCGGAGCTTGTCACCATCCTGCAAAACAAACATATCGTCGCCAGAGATGCCACGGCACAGTCCTCTCAGGCCCAGCTTGCGTTCATCCTGGTTGGAATGTTGTCCTTCCTCTACTGTCCCAGCTCGTTGCCGCAGCCTGACCACCTAGAGCTGGAATCCCAGGTCGCTGGCGTCAATGCTGAAATATGGGTCCTGCGAAGCTTCCCGCTCACCAACGACGGCATTCACGCGTCGGTGACCTCGCTGATCCGCAACTTTAGTACGTACCGGGGCCCGATCCCGCGCGCAGGAGTTCATCACGGCATGGGCTCTGGTGGTCGCGCCCGCCTTTCATACCAACCACTGGCGCAGTCTCTGCGGTTGATCAAAAGCGCAGATATCACTCTACATACCCTGAAAATCCAGGCTGGTATTCGGCTGCTATGGACAAGCTCTACATGCGAGCACCTCGAGCTCGACATCAACTCCAAGGTGTTAAAGCTTTTTCGGTATCCATCGTTCTGTGCTATGCTGGCCACCGCCCAACCCGACAGCAATCTGTCGTACACCGCGGGGGGTGAACGCGAAGTCCATTCCAGCACGTCCCATCTGTCACAGTATGTACCTCCCCGCATGGCATTACCAACATTGTCCGTGTTTACCAATCATGCTACCTACTTGCTATCTTGTTACTCTCAACGAAGCTGACGCGGCATCTCTCGCAGATTATTCCAGGACATATCTATGATCGAGTACGACAGCGTGGACCGGGCACGGGACTCTCTAGGGGGAGAGGTTATCACCGAGAGATTTTACTCACGTTCCGCATCATATTCGGCCAGGACAAGGCGTCTCTAACTGGCCTCGGTCGGAACGAAAGTCTCTTTCTGAACTCACCCTGGGAATCCTTTAGTGAGAAGGATCCGCTCCTGATAAAGCTCTGCGGGAATGACTGGCGGCTCGTGCAGGTATATTCAGACATTGCCGCAGGCCCTGTCAGATCGTCCTACGCGGTGGACGAAGAGTTTCCTCACTTTGCCGATCGACTTGTGGAATTGCAGGATTTCATGCAGATCCAGAACCCAGACAGCGTCCGGGCGCTTTTGTCGGACCGCCGCGACATGAACCGGCTTTGGACGATCCGAATCGCTGTCATCATATTTGTACTTACGATTCTGCAGGCCTTATGGGAGGAGGACAGTTCCTTGTGGGAGTAGCGCAGCTTGTGGTTTCGCTTCTTCAAGGATCAAGTTGAATGACCCTTCGAGGATCCGGCTGAGTGAGCGAGTTTTTCTTTTCTCCGTCTTGTATTTCTTTAAAGCAGCTGAGTTGCAATACTAGTTACTACCTCTGTCTGCCTTTGATGAATGGTTGCATCCATTTTCCGAGCTCGTGGTCACGTAGTACCAATTTCTCTTGGAACGCCCAACACCATCCCGCTGTGCCCGGTCCTTCTGGTGTTGGTCACTGTTGGTGGAACAGGTCGTAGTTGGTATCCTACCTGCTAGATCATGCATCTAACCGCAGAGGAACCGAACATACCAAGGTAGGTACGGACCGTCAGTGTGTGCAAATAGACGATGCAGCTCAAAGACCACTGGGAAAATCACAGGTGCAGTCGTCGTCGCCACCATTGTGACCTGATGGAACGGAACCGGCAAAAAGGAGGAGCTGCTCGAGGCAACTCCTTTTTGACCCTGACCCGATTTGAACGGATAACCTTTCGCTCTGGAGGCGAACGCGCTAGCCGTTGCGCCACAAGGCCTGCTTGATTTGATGGAAGAGTGGAGTGTAATCTGGGTTTACGGATCTCCAACCTGGGAAACCCCGCCGGCAGTGGATGAAGCAATCGTGAACCCCGGACCCACTCCGAAGCCCCGTTCCCGGCAGTTCGGCAAAATGCTGGGATTGACAGGACTGTGGTGCAGGTACAAAACTCAACTCTAATAATCCAAACCTGTATTGCGAGATTCAACGTCTTGTCAGTTTCACTATGTGTCAAATGCATCTCATCGGCACCGTAAACGGTCGAACTCGCGAGCGCATGTGCCGGTTCTCGACGGGAAGGTGCTCGCCTGGATGCTCCCCAGTTCCTCTCGCAGCGGTATCCCGAACACCCGAATTGACGTTCAAACAGATATCGAACTGGGCGCTTCGGGTAGTATCACCCAGAAAATTGACAAGTCAACACAACAATTGAGAATGACAAACCCTCCACCCCTTTTCCTATCCAGGGGTCATGTCTGCCTTGCACCAAGACCGCGAACGCCCTCAGATCCAGCCTGACAGCTTTGCAAATCATCATGCGCAACGAACACCCCGCCACAGTACTCGAGTATTCCATTTTGTTCTCGTCGATCATTGCATTGCGCAACCAGGCAAAACTACCACCCAGCCACAGCATTTTACCAGCCAGCGCATGACTGCCAGCGCCACGCAAGCCACGGTCGCACGCGATCCTGTCAACTGTTTCTTTGTCGCAGATCATGAACGGCGCGCGCACGACGGGACCCCGGCAAGTCTTGGCGGTGTGATGTTTCAAGAGGTTGAAACATTGAAACAACCACCCGATTGCGACGCTCGGCCCCGTTTCCCTGCGCGATTTACCTTTCAGGCGCTGTTTGGGGTCGGACCCCCCGCGCCGCGGGGAGAGCGGTGGTGATGGATGCAATTGTTGTGAGTGCAAGATTGCGAGGATGATGCGGTTGGTGCTGGATTGTTGGGTGAACGGTGGATGCCAACTGTCAATGGCCCCCGCTGACAGTTTGGATGGCCATCCATGAGGTCAATCATTAGAAATCCTGGGAGATCTTTCCTGCGACCTGGGAAAGCACGTGGATCTTTGCGCAGTGCGGGGTCATCACAGCTACCAAATCGGCACGCAGCGGGAGAGCCGAGAAACAACGCACGAGGGACGGGAGCTGAGCTGATTTGTGCTGACGAGTTCTAGAAGGTCAAAGGTTTCGAACAGCACTCCCCTGCATGAAGCGAGGTGTCTTCTGGGCGAAGTGCTGGTCCAGAAAGGGGGGAAGCATGGTTGCACAGACGTTAGGATTCCAGTTTGATTGAACAAGACCGAATGGGTGCGGCGTGGGCGGCGTGTTCCCCTGTGACGGTTTCATCGCTGCATGCTTGGCGTTCCTCCGCTACTGCAGGGCCGGGGGTGGCATCCTCCGCCGGTGTTTTTTGGGATGAAGGAGCTGCAGAGCGAGATTGGTATAAACCTCCCAACAGCGCCGGGTGCCAGAGGTGCGCTCTTCATCGCATCCAGCTCGGACATCGCTGCCAGTACCCGTCATTGCAGAGATATCACGGTCGTTTGCTTCAAATCGACTTCATCTCCATCCACAAACAGCCTACTCTCTGGACATCACATCATCGTCGGAAAAGACCCACCAACACCCCAACAAACATCAAGGGGCGCAAACCTGAAAGCAATTCCTAACAACCACCAAAAGAAAAACTCAAAATGGCGCCCCTCCTCCAACGCTCGCCTGGAACCGAGATAACCTATACCTACCCTACTTCCGCTTCCACCACTGGCACACCAACCCCCGTAATCACAATCCAAGAGGACTTCGTCTCACCCAGGACCCTCTCCCTCGGCTCCATTCTTGCCCTCACCTTCGGCATTCTCTTCGCCCTCCTTCTCGCAATCTCCATCTTCATCCTCGCGCGCAAGCGCCAACAGCGATCACGCGCCCCTGCGCCGCCAAAATCAATGGCACAAGCGAATTTCTTCGATAAGCTTGCGGCTGATCAGCGCGCCGCAGAGGAGGGGGTTTTGAGCGAGAAGGGGAGTGGAGGCGGGAGGGTGGATGAGGTGTGGGGGAGGAATTCGTTCGCGTATGCTGCGCCGACGGGGAGGGAGGGGCGGAGGCCTGTGATGGAGGATCCGGGGAAGGTTTGGGTTATTAAGCCGATTGAGCCTGCTGCTCTTCCTCTTGGGAGGTAGTCATGTTGGAAGGGGTGTTGGTGTTTGTTCTGTTCGATTCAATTCTTGTATATCTTCATTACGGTAAGGGCTTTTTCGGCGAGGGGATTAGAGACTGTTTTCGTTGTTGTATACCCATAGACTTAGAAGAGGTTGGGGGAGAATCACAAACATGTGGCCGCTTGAGCCATGCTTGACATCATACCTGCGTATCTTACGATTGAGTACCTACTGTTGGTTCAGTCATCATGTTCTGAGCGATAAATCGGGCGATAGATCAAGGCCCCAAAGGCCTTTCTCTGAGAGAGATTTTGATACATCGTCTTGATTCAACGAAGGGAAGAGCTTGCGATTCTGGGCTTTGGTCAAGCTAAGGGCCGCTCTGAGTCTTGGTGGGCGCCACATGGCCAGGTGCCATTCCGTTCGCGTTCATTGATGGCAATCGATGAAGGTTCTCAGCGAAGGTTGTGTTTCTCAGAGATACCAGCCGACCTATGTATTATTCGCGGTGTTCGAATTATGTACTTCAAGGCAAGTACCTCACATTGTCAAAGAAGTAGCCTGTGGCTCAGGTGGGATTTAAGCCTAGGGTAATACTACCTAGTTATTTCAGCCAGCCAGAGTTGCGCAGGCAGATTAGTCACATTATCAAGACACGTATCCATAAACCCTCTTTCAGCTCTTGGAGAGCTAGTCCGAGCTTCCAAATCGTAGCGTTACTTTGTTAATACGAGCCGAGATGGTTGCTTTGCGAGCTAGCGGGTCACTAAGTCAAAGGAACTGGCTACCCCCCGCACTGGCCACTTCTGTAAGCACAGATTCGAATCTTCTCGAACACCAAACACACCGCCATTTCTCCTTCAAAATGGAATCAAATTCTTCCAAACTTTGGAATTTGCTTCATCAATCGCTTTCAATAGCCTACGCCGAAAATGACGTACGTAACGCCTGCTTTGCGGCCAGGAGGTACAGCAACGTCAACCGCATCGCTAGACTTAACGGAATTCCACGCTCTACCCTACGATGGCGACTTCAAGGCCTCCTCCCCAGGCTAGCGGCTCACGCACACGAAATGAGGCTATCCCTAACTCTTAAGACCGAGTTAGCCGAGTTTATTCCACTACAGGCAGCTATTGGAGCCCCCCTTACGCACGGAATGATCAGGGAGTTAGCATAGCGTATCTGCGTTAAATCTAGTAACGATAAGTGTATCGGTAAGGACTGGTGTACAGCTTTTCTTTGAAGAAACCTAGTCTTAAAGACTTAAAGAGCACAGCGAATTGATTCAGTAAGAGTTAACTACGTTATAGAGGAAGTTATTCGTCTTTAGTTTAACTATCTTTAACTACCTTAGATTCTAGCTATTCCTTTACGAAATCGGTATAATATTAATAAGATAGTGAACTGGTGCGATGGCGCAACAGGGAAGAAACCACAAAGAGAACCACACCCACAGAACGTTGTTGTCGGCCTGAAAGGCCGACTCCCAGACTACTGGTCCTCCGATCGGAGGGACACAAATGCAACTGACGTAGAAAAACAGATACGTACCTAGTATGGAACAAAACCTAGTATGTGACGGTGCCTAGCATGGAACGGAGCCTAGCATGGAACAACAAAGGAAACGCGACCGTGGATCAGGTCATCTTCCTTCGATCGAAGGGCCAGAATGTCACTGGGCTTTCAATGCGAGGTCTTCGTGGTGAAAATCGTCGGATCGATTGTCGATTGAAAGAAGCACGGTTTAAAGAACCGCGCGGCGCGGCCCCTTTTTGACGGTGGCACGCGCTAGAGAACGCATCGCTATGTACATAAACGGCTACAGTAATATTACACACAGAGCCCAAAAAGAACGACAGGGTCGGCCTGAACAAACGCCCCGAGTTAATATTAAACTAAGAAAGGCGGTTATCAAGAAGTGCCTGAATAAGAATGCCCGTTATCTTGTGGATTATTGGCGCTAAGGACACCTTATCACTAAGTCACTTACCCCCCGGGTAAAGAACTCTACTGATACTGGCGTAAGAAGCTCTTAAAGCGTCCAGCCTTGGGTGAACCATCTATATCTTCGGAAAGCTAAATCCCACACAGGCTTTAGCTGCTAGCCCGTCCGCTCAGCATCCAAGGTACTTAATAAATACATATAGCACTGAGTCGTATCACGGTACTATCAAAACATGGAGTTAATGGATCTCTGCACTTCAATTGGATTCGATTTGTCGATACAGTAAGTGTCCACCCAGAAGTGATCAAGCCCGTCATGCTTCGCTTGCTTTGCGTAGAACTGGAGTTTCTTATAGCTAACCTTATCCTTGCCGATCCCGTCCATCACATCTCTGTAGATAACCTCGTCGCCATCCGGCCCCATGTGTGCGATAGAATAGCGTAGGGTGGGATCTTGTCGGGGGGCAGATCGTCTGTAAAGCTGAGCTCGTTTCCATCGGTGAGTTTAAGGAGTCGCATGGTTTCTTAGTTGTCGCTAAATAAGGCGGTTGAATAGATACCCAAAAACGAGTTCTTCAGGAAGCGATCAAGATTGGCGACGGCGATGATGACGCCACATCACTGGGCACGTAGCCTCTGGTTGGGAAATGAGGGAGGTTCGTGGTGCGGCTGCGGCTTTAGAATTCATTTTGGCTCGATCAGGCAGCAGCCCGAAATAGCCGCGGAAATCACGTGTTGCGACTTTTGGACCTGTGGTCAGCTGCTTGCGCCCAAACATGTGTTGGGCTGTGGTGAACATTGGACGACGGGAGCAGGGACGGTGAGCGCCAATAGGCTCAAAAGTAGGTAGCTAGATAATTGAACAGCGAGGAAAAGAAAGAAAAAGAAAGCAAAGGCGCATTTTTAGGCCACCGTTCCCTTTACGCCATGAGACCATCAAAGCAGGGAGGCCCAAAAAACCTGGCCCACTGCATAGGAGGAGGCGAAGCGCTAGTTACAGAAGGAACCTAGTTAGATGGTGCCAGAAGCGGCCCTCCATTTAACTCCTCTTTCTTTAAAGCTGCTATCTGTTTAGCGGGAATATACAGTGTTCCAAGGCTCCGGAGAACCCAGTCGGGCGACACAGTTTTCATTTAAGAATGTTCACCGGACCACTAATGTTTTATTATGGCCTGCTCTAGAGAGGACATTACAGGTCAGGACAACTAAAGACGATAGGGGCAAGATGACTGAATGAAGGCTAACTTGACTCTTAAAGGCAGTACATTATTAAGCAAGTTGCAGATCTAAAGGTCCCAGATGCATAGATCCTAAGTGAATAATAAATGTTGCTTAAACAATATATTACTAGCGTGATATAATGGTAGCTGTAACTTTAAAATACTACTTTAATAGAAGGAAGCGGAAGCAGAAGCGCGACTTAACCAAGTCGTTAATAGAGTTGCTGACAACAGCGGTAACGTCACCCATCCGTGCTCTTATCTGGCTCTTAAGTATCATTTTCCGGGCTGAACTGGCTGTGCCAGTCCAGCTCCGCGCAGCCCCTATTCAGCTCCGACAGAGTGGTGTCTGGCCTCTGGCCAGAACCCCTTTCTTTCTGACACTTACTAAGGCAGTGATATACGTGTTACACGACATTGGGCAAGGCAGCACGCCCGGGATCTAGGTCTCCTAGGGCACGCCGATGAGAAGGGGTTAGCATCTCCTGTGTAACATCCCATGATGCTGAGTGGGGGAGGAAAAGTCGAGAACCGGCCTAGGAATAATGTGACAACGACATGAATGCCAACACGGGTTTCAATCCTTGAGTCGTAATCCCCAAGTCATAATCAGTGCTCAGGGTTTGGAGATGACACAAAAGAGTTACTTGAAATGAGGGGAGCACACCAAAGTAAGTTACACAAAGGAGAAAGAATTATCCAACAAGATGAAGTTCCGAGGCTTCCAGAATCAACCATCTCCACCTCCCTTAATCAACCAAACCAGAACGTCACGAGCTACCAACTAGGTATACCTAAACACATCTCCCCGCCAATCCAGACAGTTATTCACCACAATTCCGCCCTGCTTGCCGTTGACACCCCCGCAATTACAGGAGTCGGCAACGACGTTCAGGTAGCGTCGGCACTCGGCATAATTCCACGGCCATTCGCAGTTCTTCTTTATGTTGAGACCGACGGTAATGTCGACGCCTATTCCGGTCCAGATGTCCTCGGGGTACTTGTATGCCCTGGCATATGAATGGTCCCTACTCGGGAGAGACACCAGTACCTCGCCTGGCCGGCCAATGTAGTTGCAGAACTTGTCAAAAGCATCGTCTAGCGTTGTATGCTTTATACCCTCGCCGTCGTTGTAGCATGTGACTTGATTGGTCGCCGGGTCAGGATGTGCCTTCGGAGAAGGTGTGGGTGTTGGCAGCGTCGTGCGACTGCTCGACGTGGTCGTAGACAAGCACATGGTCTCGAGCTCCTGCCAATTCTCGTCGACGTACGGATCGCTGCCTGACACCGCGTCGTAGAGCCAGAGTAATTTGCATTTGAGGTCCCAGAACCTTTCGTTGCAGGGCGCGACAGTAGGGAATTCTTGCCCAAGTACGCCTTCGATCGCCCAGACCGCGAGTGTTGGCCAGCTCCCGCCGCCGGCCGGCGCCACGGTGGTGGGTGGCGGTGTGGGTATAGGCCCCGTGGGCGAGGCCGTGCTCACCAGGCCGTCTGGTCCGAGGTAGGTAACCACCGGCCAGCGGGTCGTGGTCTCCAGGGGGGGAATGAACTCATCCAGCAACACCCCCCCCTGCCGCTTGTCCATCGACCCTCGCTTCTTGAGACCGCCGCCGGCTGAGATGGTTACAGGCTTGAACATCCACTGCGAAACAGTCATGGGTGGCTTGGTGATGGTGCTCGTCCAAGTACCGGTGCTGACCGTGATCCGGGGGTAGTCGAGAGTGCTGGTGGCACCCGTCCAAGGCGGTATCTTGACGGTGCAGGGCGGCGAGCACGTGAATTGCGGCTGCTCCATGTCCCAGATGTCTGGATCGATCCACAAGACGTCGTCGAACTGCGAGCCGTCGCTAGCGACGTCTAGGATCGAGATCTGGGACCAAAAGGGGTGTGAGTTCACGTTAAGGTTCGCGGCTGCTGGAATCCCAGCCCCGTTCATCACAGCCATATATTTGGCGCCAATAGTGATCAGGTGCTGGAAGCGCACACTGGCGTGGTTACCGTCGAGCAACACCAGCGCTTTCTGGCACAGCTGCCCGGCAATGCAGGTTTGCTCATAGGTTGAGAACCACGAGTACAGGCCTGCGCTGGCAACAAAGATCTTGCTGCACTGTCGAATGATCACGGCCCTGTGGGGAGATGTCAGTTCTGTTTTGGGCTGAGGATCGATTTGCTAAGCCCAGCGAGCCAACGAGCCAGCAGAAAACCAAAGAGGAAAGGAAAGAAACGGAACGTACCAGGACTCATCGCAGCCGCTGAACTCACCAGAGGTACAGGCATAGCTTGGGTCCCCCGGAAAGACACCGACGTTGGCAGCGAAGGGGGCCGGCGGGGGCGGCGTGGGCTGGTAGTAGGGTGACTCGGTCTGGATCATGCCGGCAAAGATGTGGCTGGCCTTGTGGAAGTTGTACTGGTAGAACACGGCGTGCTCTGACGATGTTCCGTAGAGCCTTCCCAACAATTTGATCAGCATGCATGTCAGGTAGGTAGCGTGTTTCCAGGGCGCGGCGCGGCGCGGCTTACCAGCTCGCCTCGGTGCTCTCCACGAGGAGGCCACGTGCTACGTAAATGGAGGTTTGCACCATGGTGTTATTCGCATCCACCAGATCGGGGTCGTCGATCATGTGGTCGGCCACCCAGAGCCACATGTTCTCAAAGTAACCCGATGCCGAGGGCGTCACATGCATCATGAGGCTGGCGGCGTTGCAGGGGACGACGCCCGAGGTCACAGGCGGGCATTCCGAGGGCGTCAGGAACGTGCCCTCGGCGCCGCCGATGCGCACGTGGCAATCCCACAGAGCGGCCGAGCCGGGGCGGTCGGCCTTTATGTTCCACTCAACAAGCACAGCGCCGGCGGTGGGGCCGCGCGTGGTAAACATCAGATCCTGTAACTCGACGCTGCCAACCTCACCAGGCTCGCCGACCCGGATGAGCGCACGAGGGCTGTTTGCGTTGGAGAAGCTGGGGCCTGACGCAACCAGCTGCGACCACGTCTCGCCCACGATCTTAGACCCAGACGGGATGGTGACGGTCGAGGTTAGAATGTAGGAGCCGGCGTCGATAAACAAGATCTTGCCCTGGCCCTGGCTTGCGTAGATGGCGCTCTGGAGCGCTACGGTATCGTCAGTAGACCCGTCGCCAGTGGCACCAAAGTCCCTGGCGTGTAAAAAGCCCGACACCGGGTAGTCCTCGTACTGCGGCTTGGGTCTCTCAAAATAAGCACCGCTGGTGTCGAGGAGCGACGGGTCCCGGCGGTAGCTGCCAACCCTGCCACCAGACGAGAATGTGCGGCTTGAGGCGCTGCCGGAGTAGACTGGACCGAGGACCCAGTGATCGACCACGCCGTCCGTCCCGGCCAAGAGCACTGTCTCGGCTGTGTCAGCAACGGCAGCGCCCACAGACGACAGCGTGACGCGCTCCAGCACCAGACCGGTGGTGCCCGACGCTGGCACCGACGTCGGGGGCGTAATCAGCACAACCGTGTCAACGTCAGTAAAGGACGAGTCGAGCAGCGCGGCCGAGCCCACGTTGCCTGTTGTGCCCTCAGGCACGAGCTTGAAGCCTACGCCGACGCCGCTCATGGTGACCGACTTCCACACCCAGCCCCAGTCCCAGATCGTGCGGACGCCCACGCCACACCCGTTGAACGTCAAGCGTTGGGCCGTAAACTGCTGGCTGCCACCGTAGATACCAAAGTCACCGCCGGTAAAGGTCATGTCGGAAATCTGGCCGCCGCTGCCGTTCTCAGCAAACATACCCATCTGGCCCGGACCGGCAATGAGCTCCACGTTCTGCGTGCTGGTGGCTTGCGCGACCTGGTAGTGGATGCACGCCACGGTCTCGCCAGGGGGTGCAGGGGTCACGTCGATGACAAGGTTGCGCAGCTGGCGGTAAAAGTTGGCCTTTGGGCAGGTGTCAGCAAAGTCCCACGACGCAGAGGGGAGGGGGATTGGGAAACAACAAGGAACTTATTTGCACGTACCGTATTGACATACCACTGCTGGTCAAGCCCGTCGGTGCCGACACCGCCGCCGGTGTATTCGTTGACCGACAGCACGCCAAGGCCGACGAACGATGTTGACGCCAGCAGCACAGGTCGGTCGTTAGCATCGCCAATCAGCTGCGTGCCAAACGGTAGCGGCACCGTGGTCGAGATCAAGTAAGTGCCAGGCGGTAGGTAGACGATGGCGTTTTTCGTGGTTGCGCCGTTACAGTTAGCTCCGCAGCGGTGGCCGTCCATCAGGGCGAACTTGATGGCCTCGGTATCGTCCGTGACGCCGTCGCCAACGGCCCCGTAGTCGCGCACGTTGCGGAACACGTTGTACGAGGGATCGTTGCCCCACGGCACCCTGCCCTTGCGCGCAAGACCCGCCATCCAGTACGTGCCAGGGCCGGACGACTGGCGCCGCGCGAGCGTCTGGTTCGAGCCTCGCCCTCTGGCGCCAGCGGCATCGGCTTCGGCCACAAGAGCGGCCGCCTTGGCGATCTCGTCGGTGATTTGGAGGAGCGGCGGCGCGGGCGCGGCAACCGGCCGAGCACGGGATCGGAGACGGCGCGACGCTGGCGCGGGCGCGGGCGCGGGCACAGACGGAGGAGCGCCAGTGATAGTCCCCGGCTTCAGCTCGTAGTTGTTGCGTAGAGGATTTGCCAACCGCGCCTTGTTGAGCCGGCCCGACTCGGCGATGGCGCCCAGGACGATGGCGCGTGCCCTCTCGAGCTCAGTCGAAGAGACATTCCGCAGAAGTGGCGGCACCGACTCGTCGACGGTCGAGTTCCTCCGCCATAACAGGGGAAAGCGGGAGGCAATGCGGGGCTCGGGCGCATGAGCGGCAGCAGCGCAGGTCGCGTTGCCCACAACCTGCGCATTGTTGTAGTAGTTGTAGTTGCTGTGGTCCCAGCGAGCACCCAGGCCCACGGGACCGTCGGGGCCATCACCGTGATCATGCTGGTAGGTGGCGCTGGGGAGCTCGTTTTCGTCGCCGGAGCCGGCCCCAGTGTGATTCGCGTGCACGAGCTTCTCGCGAGCGAAACCCTGCTGCACGAGCTGGGCCAGGACCTCGTACGTCGGGGAAGGATCGCTCAGCGAGCGTGGGAAGTTCGCAGCGGCCAGTGCTTCCGACCGCTTGTTATTTTTCAGCTTCTGCTCGATCAAAACCTCCTTAGTGATGGGGCCCAGGCTATCGAGCGCGCCAAACTCCCAGATCCTAGCTGCGATGTTGTCGGCGCTAGTGGTCCTGACAAAGCGGAAAAGCACGATGCTGCTGCGCTTGTCATAACTCGGAAAAGGAGAAGGCGACCCGGCGCTGATGGCGGTACTATTTATTTCAGCGATAGCGTCCTCGAGCACAGTGCGCAGGTCTTTATGGGCCAGCCCCTGCCAGTTCTGCTCCGACTTGCCACCTTTCTCGCAGGAGATGGCGGCGCAGCGTGTCTGGGCGGGGGTGGTGCCGTCTACCCCGTCGCCGCCCTCGACCCAGGTAGCAGGAGGAAATTCGTCACACGAGTACCTCATTTTTGATCGGCCGACGAGTGGGTTGCGCAGGATTTCGTTGTGCGCACCCTGTGGGTCCAGGAGGGTTGTCCACCACGGTCCGTCGTGGCGCATAACGGTGCGCTGGTTGTCCTCGGGACAGGTGTGGAACCGCGCCCACCCCCAGCCGCGGGGTTTCGTTGGGCAGCTCTGTTCGCGGCGCAGCGACTGGTGCGTTTGCTTATTCTTGCCGGTGAAGAAGTCATAGCCGAAGATGTCGTTCGGCAGGCCGCTGGTCGGGTGGAGATGCTTTCCCCGTGCCGTCTGCTCGAAATTGTCGACGTTCTTGCATATGTCTCTCATGTAGTAACAGTTGTACACCAGCCACACGATTCGGGGCCTGATGTTGATGACCGGGACGGGGTTGCCGCCGCCGTGGTAGGGCTTGTAGAAGTAATCGTTGTCGCCAAGGTCGTGCGTGTGGATGTTCTGGGACGCTGTGTAGTCTTGCAGCAGCTGAGCAGCGACCTGCAGGGGAGGGGAGAGCGCCAGGAGGGCCACCAGGCACGCCAACCACCGGCACCAGGAGGGAGCCATGGCGGTGGGTTCAACGGCGGATAGAACGACCAGACGGTGCAGCGGATGGAGGAGCGGAGCGGGCGAGAAGCGGGAAAAGACGAGGGCGCCAGATGCCAGATGGCAAACTGGAAGGCTGGAGCGACAGGAACCCCACGAGCATGGGAGGAAAGGGAGTGGACGGAACCGCTGAGGGCCCAGGAACGGACAAAGATAGATCGCAGAGAAGTCCTCGCGCTGGCTTGGACGACTTTTCTGGCAGCGTCTTCGTGTGTCTGGGCCCCGACAGTTATACCCCCCTTGCCTCGCCTCGCCACGGCGACACGCGCCGAGACTGCCTCGTCGTCGACACCAAGCTGGGCGATATTTGAAAGTTCCATTGTAAGAGTTTCCGCATTCAGAACCCCTTCTCACTAACGCGCGTAAAATTGCAGGCACGCGGCAGCGCTGGACTAGGGACACCGCATCGGATGCCTCAAGGTGGCATCCCTGAAGCTCCCCGATGCCAAGCACCCCCGAAGCCCCCCGCCGCCAAGCACTTGGCCCTCCGCACGGAAGCCGTACCAAGGACGGTTCCCGTCCCACAGCATACACTAGTCTAGGTACGGTCCCACGGCCTACACTAGCCCAGGTACTGTCACGCGCGATGCGACGTACGGCCAGGAGCTAACCGCGGCGGAAGCCCGGAGTTGTCAATATACGTCCTCGGCATGTCAACTCGAGCGTCACAACTTATCACGGCTATGCAGTAGCAGCCTGGTGATATTGGTGATATTTGTGGAATTGGCAATATTGAAATTAATAGCCTCAGGGGCAGCTGGTTCGCGCCTCCGCGCGGCCTGCACTCCTCCAGTCCCGTCACGACCACGGCCCGCTGCGTTGAGCCCCCCCCCCCCCCCCCCCCGCCGACTACATGTACCTCGTCGACGTCGCGCCCTCGGGGCGACCCAGCCAGCACACAGAGAGAGGCAGGCAGACAGACACCGATCCGGCACAGTCACCACGATGAAGCCAACCGTCTGGGCCCTCTCCCTCCTGCTCGCCGTGTCGCCGCACGCGGTGCCGGTGCGCGCGAGCGACGAGTGCCAGCCCGTGACATGGCCCAGCGGCACCTACAACAAGCGGGCCACGCCCACGGGAGTGATGCACATCATCAAGGCCCGCGACGGGCCAGAGATCGGCGGGGGCAACCTCTCGCCGGGCGACGTCAACTGCCGCATGCCAGGCCGCACCTACGACGACGTTAACTACTACACCTGCGAGGAGCTTGCGGACAACTACGGGCTCTTGCCCGAGAAATTCTTCGCCCTGAACCCTACCCTGCTACCCGACTGCAGCAACATCCAGCCAAATACAGCGTACTGTGTCGCCGGTTGTACGTTTGCCCCCGTCTTTCCTGTGCAATACGCAAGCTAATTAACCCCCCGCGCAGTCATCGAGCCGCTCCGTGCGTGGGACGGGCTGTGCGGCCCACTCCACAACGATGCGACCTGCTGGGGCACAGGCCTGCCGTGCTGCAATGCCAACACCTTCACGTGCGGCGACACGGCGGCGGACTGCGCCGACGGGACCTGCTATGAGGGTGCTTGCCTCGGGGACAAGGAATTCAGTACCGACGGCACTTGTGGACCGGCACACGGCTTCCGCCGGTGCGCTGGCGTCTGGGGCGACTGTTGTCGCGTGGACGGCGTTGTGAGTACCTTACCTACTGATTTCCATGGCGCGGCAGAGACCACGTGAGGAATCCATTGGGACTGGGACATGGAAAGGCTGACAGTGGGTCGTAGTGTGGCACCGGCGAGAACTACTGCGGCGTCGGCAACTGTTTGTCGGGCAGCTGCGAGGATTTCAATGCGCCGCCTGAGCCGTCATCGTCGGCCCCGCCATCGTCGACGTCGTCCATGCCGACGCCATCGGCCACGGCGCCGTTGGTGGATGGCTACCGCATGCTCGGCTGCTACGACGATCTGAGCAACGGCTGGCGTACGCTGGCTGACGACAGCACGACGGACGATCACATGACACTCGAGATGTGCAAGACACACTGCGTCGACGACAACGGATACCCCTTCTTCGGCGTCGAGTACGGAGAGGAGTGCCACTGCGGCCGGCGCGTCGACGAGGACGCCACGCGGGTTAGCGACACGCAGTGCGCCATGCCTTGCAACGGCGACGCGTCGCAGACGTGCGGCGACGACAGGCGGGTCAACGTCTACGGAGCCGAAGACACGCCCGACTACGTCTGGCTGGGCTGCCGCACCGATACCGACCCGCTGGGGCCCGTCCTGGACGCCCGCTCTTTCGCGTCCGCCAGCATGACCAACGACCTGTGCGAAGCCCAGTGCAAAGACTGGGGCCCGTACGCGTTCTTTGGAACCGTGGCAGGCAGCTCCTGTCGTTGCGGTGACACACTCCGCTCCAGCAGCCAACCGGCGCGTCTGGACGATTGCTGGTCCAGTTGCCTCGGCGATCCCCAATGGTCGTGCGGCGGCCCCCAGCGCCTTACCGCCTTTGGGGTTAACCCTCTCGGCCCCAATATCGTCTACCAGGGTTGCTACACCGACGACGATCAATATGAGTGGGCGCTCAGCGCGCGTAGGTTCCGTCTCTTGTTCTTCCTCTGTCTTCTCCTCCTCAAAGATATGTATGTCCGCGGCTGACTCTTCTTGACTCGCAGGGATTATATGGTCAGACGATGAGCAGTCGATCGAGAAATGTTCCTTGTACTGCTTATATGAAGGCTTCGATCTGTTTGGGGCCGAGGATGGAGGCTACTGCATGTGCGGCGACTCTCTCCATCAAGACTCGATCCGGACCGACGACAACCAGTGCGACACGCCCTGCAATGGCGACGGTTCTGAGAAGTGCGGCGGATCATACCGACTCAGCTTGTACCAGTGGAACTGGTCAAACTATCTTGGCTCGGGCGGATTTGCCGCTCGCGGTGCTGTGTCACCTTCAAGTGCTCCCCGCGGCGCGAAGCCTGTCATCGGTGCTGGCTTCACGGTTGTGACGGAGAAACCTTCATCGGCGCGAAGAGCGGCACGCAAAGAGAGGTCAGCCGAGTAAGTATCGACGATCTAATTACCAAGAGTAGTCATTCTCATACTTGCGTGTACTTGTACTTTAAATCTGGCTTCAAAACCTGTATAATCAATCTTTGTAATCATCCCGTACCTATCAAATTACCTATTCTTTCGGCCCTGCCAGGACAGCAGCTAGCTGTCCAGTCCCGCGAGCGCCGCCTCGGCAAGGTCGAGAAGATTTGTTCCTCAAAATCTTCTCTAATTTCGACTTGACCTGGGGCGGCTGGCTGCGCCGCAAGCTAGCCCTGAACCCCTGAGACTCTGGTTGCCGCGCCAATGAAAATGGCCCGTGTGCAGTAAAACTGTGAGCAGGGGCCAAACGTCACTAATAAGATCTCGTATACGTTCCTTTGCTGAATGTTGTCTCTGACCACAGACTCTATTTTCTTCACCTTTCTGTGGTCTGTGCGTTTGTACTGAAGAAATAAGGGTCTCAAGCCTCCGATCTCTCGACAAGGCTTACAAGTCCTTGGCAACGCTTATTTCCTTGCCAATATTCCCGCTAAGGTAAAAAGGAAGACGTGCCCAACCCCCTGCCTCGCCCGGGGATTTTTGCAGCCAAAAATACTACCTAACTAACGTGCATATGGCAATCAGATCAGTGTTACCTGGTCTGGTGTGGCACCATGCCTGCCTGACAAATTTGCCAAGCTATGCCAGTGGCAAGGTCGCATTTGTGCGCGGGGCTTACTTGGGGGTGATGCTACCTAAAATAGGTATATGGGACCTACCCACTTCCAGGCTGCCCCTGGGTGGGTCAGGTGAGTTGGGTGGAAGTAGGACGGTGGAACTTGTGACTGCCAGTTGATTCTGCATTTGAATCTTCCAACTTGAAGTGTACGAAGGCTCTGGCCAAAAGAAAAGACCCCCCAAGCAGTTTTCACTAGGTATGTAACTATTTGGTTGAGGAAAGGTTTGGTTTTCAACGCCACATCTGACGTTGTATCATAATACGACCGAGGCATTGCCGCTTCGGAACTGAACTGTGTGAAGTTTCCAGGAACGCATTTCCCCACTGGATGAGGGGGGCTTTTTTTTTGGGACGGAAGACTTTGCACGCCGAGAGGGCACTGGTCGAGGCTATTCCGACTTCACCAGCTTTGTGGTCCAAGGGGCTCTATGGCTCGCTTCAATCAGAAACTCAAAATAAGTTGGAAGGTATTTGCTGGCAGTTGTTTACTAAAGCAGACCGAAACCAACGCTAAGTGTTGAGAAGCCCCAATCCGCGGATATTCTCACTTTGCTGACATCACAATATATTCCACGCGTGTGAGGTCAAAGACTAAGTCCAAGCCTGTGGGCAAGGGCTGCCAACACATAGACGTAGGTGGAGAAATACAAGGTTGCAGCGATCCTCCGGGCTATTCCTCCATCGCCTCATCTTCTTCCTCGTCTGTTTCTCCCTCGTCGTCCTCGTCCTCATCCTCATCCGTCTCCTCATCTCGCTCTCCCCTTTCCCGTCTTCCCAGTCGACCTTCCATCTTGAACGTCTCGCTCGCAACCCAGTGCCGCACGCCCTTGAACGCATCAGTGTCAGGCCAATCGTGTCTGTAGGCCCACGCTATCTGACACTGGACCCGATACTCGCCATCGGTAGCATGTTCATTCCCAACGAGCTTCCGCCAGGTATCTGGCGGGCAAATCAAATGCTGATAAGCAGTCTCTATGCCTTTGCCAACGTAGGCTATCCAGATGGGCGCCTCCAAGGCTTCGCTTGATGGTCGAGGCAGCCCGCGATCCTCATCTGTTAAGAAGTTCTCATACCAGGAATCGCATGCCTCGATTTTGAACTTGTCCAAGCCAGGAAACCCGCGCCCGAGACGGTGAAGCGGTCCCCGGAAGCCGTTAGCGACCTGCGCCATCTCTTTGAGGTCGGAAGGGAGTGGCCCAAGGCGTTGCTCGGCCTGTGCAAGCAGTTCCGGCGTGATGGGCGGGAAAAGAATATCAGATGCCCACCGGGGAGGGTTTTTGATACGGCTGTAAGCCTTCGCATGGTACTGCAAGGCCGCCTCCGAAAAGCGCCTGAGCAGCTCCGACCATCCAAGGTCCATCAAGGGTTTGAGAGGATCGAACCGGCCGTTTTCTTGCCGGCTGATGAATGCTGCCGTGATTTTGTCGACTGCTGATTTCGCGTCATCCCGTTCAATAAGGGGGAGATACCGCCCTTGGCGCAGGCACATGTCGTACAGCGCCGGGAGACGTCGCCAGTTCCGAATCTCGCTGTTGCAAAACATTTCCCAGGCCCTGTCACGCAGCCCCAGACCCAGGAGGAAAGGCAAGTAGATGTCATCTGGTACTATTCTGGCAACTTCGGACTGGTCCGGAGGCGAATACAGCCCCTCCGACTCGCCGGGTTTCCTGCACGGCAACTGCGTGCGGAGACGCTCAATCGCCTCGAATGCCTCCTCAATGGCGGCGCGGTCGGGGACCTGTCCTTGGGGCACACGGCAGAGGAGCCGCGCACAGGCGGCGCACTCCCAGTGGTCTTGCGAGGTTCGCCATGCGTGCGGATCGTGTTTGTCGGGCTTGAGGAAGCCGTAGGAGGGGATCCAGTACTTCTCGGGCCATTTCTCGTAGAATTCGGGCCTGGAGATGTCGTATTCAGGCACTTCATCGTCCGTGAATGGCCCGGCGCCGGCGACCCAGGCGGGGACGTTGAACGGTTTGGCTGCTGGCGCGTGCGCCCAGATTGTGGCGAGACAACGGTTGACGCCGTTGTCGCCCGCAAGGTTGGCGACCTTGAAATCGGGGCCGACGACGCCGAAATATACCTCAAGCAGCCTCCGCGCTTCGCCAAAGTGGCCGCTGAAGGCAGCACGCCAGTAGAGGTCGAAGATGTCCCACCAGACGTCGCTGCGGTCGTTGCCGCGAGCCCCTTGGACGATGTACTGGCAAAGTGAATCGGGGTGCATGGCGATGTCGCGGTGTTGGGAGTTTGAGGGAGGATTCCGACTGCCTGTCGCAAGTTTACTGGTTGGTTCTGAACTTCCGGAGGGCAAAGGGCTTTTATAAGACGGAAGGCAGGCCCTGGCGACGGCTCCCGTCCTCGTTTGGCCTAGCCCTCTGGACCCCGCATGTTGTTAGCGCGACCCGTGCGTGGCCAGAGGGTGATTTCCCGATTAGGAGATCGAACCAGCAAGTCAGCTCCCGTCGTGGGAGGTGAAGAGCTGTGGGCTAGACAGAGGCCCGGGATAAGCCGAAGTCGGTCATCCTTCTCGACAGGATGAGAAGTACTACCCCCGCGGTAAGCTCGCATCTGGCTGATGTCTATCCATACCCCTGGCCTTGGGACGGTATGTTGCCACGGCCTGGTGTTGCGCGGGTCCGACTTGGCAGTCCCAAAACGTGGTGTGCAACGGCTCTCCGTTGCCTGTGGGTTGGTCGTTGGGGCCTACGGGCTGTCGAACATCTTTCCAGGCTGTTCCCCAACACTTCTCCGGCACTGCAATCTTCACTTATTTCTCCATCATGTTCTTCTTACACCTCGCTTCACCCAGACACGCGCGACAGGCGCTCGCGACATGGGTCTGCTCTAGCGCTGAGGGAGCCACTTCCAATGCCACTACGCTGACAGCTCCACACCCCGCCAATAAAGACCCAAGACTTCCCCACATCACCCTCGCCCGCCCGCCACTTGCCGTCGTGACCAGCGAGTCGAGTCGCGCCCCGCTGCGAACCGATAGCGTCCCGGAGGGAGCGTCAATCCCCGTTCCGCAAATTCGCCGAGTTCGTGCCGCGCCTTAACTCCGGGACAGGCGACGCGGAGGCCGGCGTGGGCCAAGTACAGGGCGTCTACGGATCCGTAATGAATTGTATCAAAGGACGCAAGGTAGACTTGACAAGCACAACCGCGTGATCCTATGTAGTCTCTCCAGCGCTCCGGGCATGTTAGTCTTGTGGTTGATGTATTACAAACTTTTACAATGGTAGGTCTTACCGTTAGGCTAACCTAGTACGGTCCGAGCCAGTTCGTTCGTAAGGCTCCGTAGATGATTTTCGAGATTGACCCGCCCTTGGTTTACCAGATACCAATGCCGAAGTCGGACACTTATAACAAAACCAGTCCCCAATAGCCATCAAGTCCCAGAAGCCCGTTGAGACCGATGCAAATGTATCCCAAGGAAATTGGCATAAGGTTAAATGAGGATTAAAGACATAATTCGCCCAGGTAGCAGGTCTTTCTCGAGGGTTTGGGGCCAGTGCTGCCTCTTGCGCCCCCTGAACTAAGCAGTACATGTAGTGTAGTCAGGCGGCTTCGTGCCCCTGGTATCTGAGGGTGGCAGGTGGAGCCGCCGCAGCGTCGGGTCTCCCGCCACGCGGACATGTTGCGTCAGGATGACCACGGTCGTGAACTTTGTTCCACAATGCGTGGGCCCTGCCATGCTGACTTAACTTATCCCAGAGCAAAGCTGGCATATTTTGGCCGAGCTGTCCACCAAAACTCTCTCAGGCACTGAACAGCAACCCAAAGCTCCACAACGCCGCCCCGAAACGCGATGCCATTCTCCCATTGAATGATCAGAAAGTAAAATGACACTCCTGGAATTGGGTCCGCATCAGGGCCGTTCTGCCCCTTCGTAGTCCTTTGCTCGAAGAGCGCGTGAAGAAACAGCAAGTCGAGCTCCTGGCTCGGCTCGCCCACTTTCGGGAATCTCCGATATGGTGCGTCCGGTCGCCACTTCTCAGCGAAGGATCCAACCGGGAACTGGCGTCTGTCGAATCCTGACAGTTCAAAAGTAGGCAGGGACGTGAAAATGGTTGCGAAGGCGCCGCTCCATGGAACGACGTGGTAGGGAAGGCATAGCAATATGCCTTTGACGTGCAGTACGGTGCTGGCAAGTTGTCCGCCAGAGCTCGAAGTTCTTGCTCCTTGGATTGGTTGCACCGGTGTGCATGTCAAAAGGTCGTCGCACATTCTCTCGAGGAACACGAGCGAGTTGTTCGTGACTGCAGGCCTGAGCACAACCTCAGACGTCCGACCGCGCCACTTGTGAACTGTGATAGCAGTTACCTGCGACCTCGTGGTGCTAATTTGGTCCCCCTGAGCTGTGCTGGCCTGAAAAGCGGGAGTGAAGTATTCGACTGGGGTGTCTTCCATATCGCCGGAAGCTCGATCGCTGTCGTCCGGAGCACCCGCGTGACTGGTTGGCCTCCGCCTTGGAACCACTTCATACAGGGACCACCATTCATACAGCTTAAAGCTACCCGGCGGTTTGCCGGCCCACGTCCAGCTGGGAAATCCCACCGCCTCGCGTCGACCGGACCAGTCTCCCACGCGCCCAAAAAGCTCAGACTTGATCGCGCCGTGCTCTTCGTTTTTGCGATGCCAGAGTAGGGCCCTTTGAAAATCCCTGCGCGGCAACCCCTGGAAGAAGCCCGTCTTATAAAAATCATGGGTTTGGAGGTACGACAGCACACCAGAGACAGCGTTGATGGCGTCCTCCTCCCTCGTCAGTTCGCGAAAGCCGTAGGCAGACACCACTTCCTCGTACGCGGTTTCCACAGAATGATGCAACTCGTGCGGCGCAAGCGGGTCACGTATCTCACGGGGTACGGTGAATAGAGAGCCGGCATTGGGACAGGACTCGGAGCAGTCTGCGACGGCGCAGCAAAAATAAACCTCGGCGGCATCGAATAGTATGCATCTGCGAGAGAGCAGGCCTTCCTGATAGGTCCAACCCCTTCTGGCCCAGCGGGATTCTCCTACCCGGCCATCTAGGGGTGGGAAGCACTCCACCATCCGGTTCCCCCGAGAAAACTCGATGGATAGCTGTGGCACACCCGAGACAGAACCTACCCTGGGCAGCCCACTGTCGGCTGACCTCCCTTGCATTGCAACGATGGTGGCGAAAGCGCCGGAGTAGATCTCGCACATGATGGCAATCTGCTCTGCTTTCTCCTCCTGGTTCGTCTGGTCGATACAGATCGAGTCTACCCAGAGATACTTTTTTCCCAGGCGTCTTACGACTTCGAGGCTGTCTTCAATAGTCTGCGGCAGCCTTCCGAGCCGAACTCTGCGGTCGCAGGGCGGCTGGGCGACGTCGCCCCATACGTAGCTCAAGGCAATGTACTCGGTCGGCCGCTGTTGGGTACCAGGGTACGGCACGATGAGGCGGGAGTCCACGTTGATCAGCCGTATTTTGATCAAAGAAGGGGAGAAGATGACCTGGCATTCGCTGTGCTCCGCGCTGCATCGGGCAAGCCAGCTGGATATGAGTGTGTAATCGGGGCGAAGTCCCACGGCTCGAAGGCCATACCCACGGCCGTCATTGGGGCTGCTCTCCAGTCTTCCGAATTGGATCTGAACAGGCCCAGCATCCGAGCTGCCCAAAGAGCTACTATCGTCGTCGGCGGATTGCCAATCATCCCCCCTTGTCATCCACATCGAAACCGACATCTCGTAAGGCTCCACCCCCCCAAGGCTTCTCCGGTGCTTCATGGTAAACCAGGACAATGCCGGATCGACTGCTGGTATGACCTTGGCAGGGTAGATGAGGACTCCGTCCTCCTCACTCCTACCCTGTGTGTTGTTACCGTAGTAGTGGTTGGCGTCCGAGTCAGGGATGAACTTGTTGCACAGATCTCGACAGGCCGTGCACGTATCTGCAACCACTTCGTGCTCGCCCTCGTCGAAGATCAATCGCTGTGTGGCCGTGTCAGAATAGGTGCGGCGGTCGGAGGCGGAAGCGTCTTTGTTCTTCCACCGACGTAGAAGCCTCGGAATATCCAGCTGTCTGCATCGTTGGCAGACACTTTCAGTTTCGATTTCCCGAAACCGTCCCGGCAGCAGTCGCTGGAGAACGCGTTCTCGAAACGGCAACTGGGGCGATGCGTCAAGGCGAGGTGTTTGAAGGGGACTTTCATGGTCCCGAGATTCGCTGCCCATGGTTCCCTGCCGTACCATCTAACTAATTAACCCATGTCAGTTTGGATCATCAAGAGCGCCTGGATTGTGGTTTTTTGTAGCAAGGTACTTCACCTTTTGTGATATGTTGCGTCACTAGGTACACTCAGGGCAAAATAGAAAAAAATGATGGTTTAAGCGCTGAAGTTCGAGCTTCAGAAACATGTTTTGAGGGGTTAGCACTGCTGTTGATCGGTGCGGAGTAAGACGGCAGAAATATAACCCGCAGCGAGGTAAGACGGCAAGAATTACAACCTGGCAAGGGTTAGAGGTGAATTTCGGAGTTTTCTGAGGTGGGCTGCTGCGCCTAGGTCAATATAAAGGGGGGGGGGTAACACTGGCCTGCCTTACTCTAACTTCCCAACTGTTGCGTTGTCACGGGTGCCATAATAGCCGTAAATAGCCGACTACGCACCAGTGTTTTGGCGTACGTAACCCTCCTTTCAGCCAATCAATACACCCACAGATCTGAACGAGACACCCGATAATGTATTGCCCAACTTTGGCCCAAGTCCCGAACGGGAGGCTTCTGCGGTATAACAACCTTCATCATCGCCCATATAAACTTCTATAACCCTCCTCCCTTGCGAAGACCTACTACTACAATGCTTCATACCAGAGTGCTCGGTCGAGGTCTCGAATTATATAGATGCCGCCGTCGCGCGTCATCCCGTCTCAGCGATCTCTCTGATGCTACGATCAATATCATGGGTTCATCTTCGATCAGCCCCCAACGCCATTGAGGAGCAATTCGTCCAATCTGGTTATGCGGAGACGCCGAACGAGAACCCAGACCCGACACCTAGCCGACCCCTTTTCTAGAGGCGGCGTATATTTTTGCCTTGGTATAGTGTGGTTTCGCACAAGAACACCGAGCCGCGTGACATGTCCATACGCTAAAAGCTTATTGATGATGAGTAGGGATGAATACATTCCGAGGGGTAAGAGAGGGTAAGGTAGAGAGGACCAAAGCGCGACTGGTGCCCCCCTAGCACCTGGCCAACACCTTCTAACCAGAGTGGCGCTTTCCCCAAGGTACCTTTCAACGAGCCAAAGGCTGATCTCGAACTATAAATGGCATAGCATTGTTGATACGGCCGAAGGCATTGGTCTGGACGAGAAGGTACACAGGGACTCGGATAGGAAGTCGGACGAGGAACTTAACGGCCGCCATCTGGTCGCATTGGAAGCGAGTTCTACCCTCTGTTGGGGTCAATGGGGCCAAGGAAACATCCGTAAGTGACCTAGAGCGAGAGGACCAAGGAGGGGGGCGCAATATTTACCGCATGCTGACTTGCAGCCAGACAGTCATCCCCTCGTTTGAGCTGCTCTCAGGGACGAGGCATCTGCCGGGTCAGGACCGATTTTTCAGGAGGGTGCAAGTTCCTTCCATGCTCCAGAGGCTGGCGCTCTGGGGTCATCCGCCTGTCCCCGCAGCGAACAGCAATCCCGCCGCTCTGGACAAGCTAAATGGATATGTCGTCTTGGTTAGTAAGGACGCGAGCTCTGACAATATGTTGTGGCTCCGTCAGCTCTTGGAGAACCCTCCGCTCTACGGCGATAACTCGAGTGTGAATCTGTCGTTGCCCATCGCCTATCCCTTGCCCAACATCTGTCCTCCGCTGGAGAACTTTGGTTCGTACATCCCCGATTCCGGTTCCACTGTTGCTGGAAACACTGCTTTAGGCCCCCACACGCCGATCACAAGCATAAGTACTGGTTCTCAGCCAGCGCAGGCCTTTTGCAAGTCGGTATACACATGCGCCGCCCTCTGGCATAACGGCGACTGCACGCGGTCTATCGCGCTGCGCCTCATGCTCTAGTTATCCCACCAAACGGTAGAATTTTTGATTGTATTTTTGGTAACCTCCCGCGCAGCGCCTACCGCAATTGCATCCGTGTAACCCAAGGTGGGCGATCTCTTCCTATCAGCAACAAGCTGCGCCGTACGGAAAGGAATGCGGCTGGGCCGTTGACTGCGCACTACTTTGCGGCCCGCATTGTTATGCCGCCCCCCAGGCTGACTCCGAGGCGTGCAATCAACGCTAGCGGACTATCTAGTAGAAAGGTAGATTATAGAGGTTGTAGCAGATTTTGTTTTGTTCCTCCAGTCACAGCCTATCCTGCTGTAATACAAGGCAGTGTGCGCTATCCAACGTGCTCTAGTGTTTGGGGCCTCTCTGGGGTGGGGGCGATGCAATTGATGCAACACACATTCCGTACCTGGCCATCATCATTTGCTGGACAGTGTACAACTATTAGTTTCCTTGATATGGTATGGAACTTTTACGGGCAACCGCGCCAATGAGACCGCTTCACTGAACGGGCTGTGGACTGCACGCCGTTGAAAAAAGTATTTGAACCTCATCATTCTCCCTCCCAGGACTCATATTTCTTAAGCAAAACAATCCTCATAACATCCATCACTCAATTGATCAGTCTTCTACCGACCATAGTTCGATATTCTCCCGATACAACATGTATTTCACCAAGCTTGCCACCCTTCTTGTCACGGCCGTGTCACTTGCCGCAGCCAGCCCTGTGGTTGAACCCAGACAAGGCCAATGCCCCTGCCCCACGACCATGTGTTGTTCCCAATGGGGATACTGTGGGACTGGGCCTGAATATTGTAAGTTAACTAGTTAATACAGTCTGTTTGCCCAGTATAAATATTCACCTCGATTTCTCGCGCTACTAGGTGGTCCCACCACCCTGAAAGGTGGTGGTGTCATTACTTCACGCAACGCCGCCGCTACACCTCCGCCAGTTCGGAAGTAGAGGGATATCGGGACACTAGAGAGTGCCTCGGTGGAACATACTTGCTCGTGGCAATAGGGACCGTTGCGTTGCCAACTTACAATGGCGTATGGAAAAATTTGAGTCATGTCTCTCCGATATTTCCATCTGTGTCGAGAACGTTTTGGAATTTAGAAAAGGGGGTACTTTACTAGTTGAAGTAGCTACGATTAAAAAGCTCAGGAAGAAAAAACGCATATTTCCTGATTTGGTTTCAGAGTGTGCAAGATGCCCTAGTAGGGTAACAACCGCTGTAAGCCGAGGTCTGTAGTCCCTTCTCCAGAGGCTACATATGTGAGGATTCAGAGTGGACCCTAGATGCATCAGTTATTAATTCGACAACTACAGACGATAAAGGTTCTAGACCCGTAAATATCGGGACTTCTTGGTTCCTGGGACATGGAGATGTTGCTATGACCTATGAGGTCGTAGAGGGATAGGTGATGAATCTTATGGTCTCAACCTGTGACTTTCACGAGGGCAACCTTATCATGAGGGGCAAGCGGCACTTGTCAAAGAAGCCGGAGTTCAAATTCCTTCTGAGAGAACCGGCTGAATCGGGACCTTAAACTACCAAGCCAGCGGAACCCAGGCCGCTGAATGGCTGCGGCTGACCATAGGCGTACATTGGCAACGACTGCGAATCTTTAGGCAGAGAGATAGGAAATCAAGCCGAAAATACATCGCCAGGCTGCTTTGGTCAAAGGCGAGGAAGCACATACTTGCCTATTCTGCTCGGGTCTATGGACTCCGCCAGCTGTATAGAGCAAGGCTTGCTTGCAAGCGCTGCTTCAAAGATCCGCGGATTTAAAGTTGGAAGCTGCACTTGAAAGAAGATACGTCAACCCATAACACGCAGTGGGCTCCCTCTTTTGCTCTGCGAAATGATATGTAGGGGTGGTAGCACAACATAAAATAGACACTCGTCAAACAATGAAGACTCGCCTCACTCGACAGGAGTGGTCGACAGGCATCGCATACCTGTGATCTGATATTAGATGATCACTACGGCCTCAAAAAGTGATGTCCTAGCCTTCTAAACAGCATGACAACATGTGCGGGGAGAGGTTTCTCGTGGAGGGCCGGAACAGTGTTTCCCACCAAAGATAGCTGCAAAGTCCCTTATATGTCACCGGGGAACGGCGTTACGAAACCACCAGTTCAAGGTTCTCCGACAGACAGCTGGCAGCAGGCCAGCACTTCGTTACAGCCAGAATAAAGCATACGTTACAATAGGCAGGCTGCACCGGAGTAACTCCTATTCTGATTTCTTGGCTAACCGGGAAAACGCAGATCTCAAAGAACTAACCGGCTTACTGCAAAGCGCAAATTCATCGCGTCACGCCCACCATCAAACTTACACTAGAATAAAACTAGCAGCCATAAGGACCTCGCTCCTAAAAGATAAGGTAACCAAGCAACTCGTTGGGCAGTCCGCCTTCTTCGTAGTAGTCAAGGAATTGCGTGTTCAGTGCGTCAGGCACCATCTGCCTGCCCCTTTGTGGTGACCTTCCGAGTTGTCGTGATCAATTTAAGCCGAGTTAGTGAGGGATTTAGTCACCAGGTATACCTTCGCAAGCCCAATGCTCACGCAGCGTTCAGTGCTGTCCGGCCAAGGCAGTTACAGCAAAACTGTATGTTAACATCTCCCGTACTGCCAATCACGCAGGTAAACGAAGGCGGTAGGTGGGCATGAAACACGAGCAAGACGAATGCTTAGCGAAGCCGGTAGGTTTTAGAGAATGGAAGGGACAACAGGACATCGGCACACTGCTGCCATTTATGCCCGCCAAGTCCGGCCGGTGTCGAGGGCACCCAAAGAGCCTTACTATCCGTATCATCACAGGCGGTGCGACGGAAGGAACGGCGATATTTGAGACAGCCTACGTTAGTTACGCGAGTGCTGCGGAATGCTAAGCACTTTATAGATCGGCAGGGAGTGGCTTAGTGGGCGAAATACAGGCAGCGTCGTGACGGCAGTTTGTGTCTTGACAGCAACCAATACGATTATGCCACCTGACGGCGGGGTTGCACAATTCTCAGTTATTACGACATAAAGCGGAGAATTGGAAGCGAATGGCATCGGATATTATATAATTACCAAGGCGAAAGAGTGTATGGTATTCACGGCGCCGCTAAGCCAAAATCAGCCGCCCGCTGATCGAAGCCCCCATATTAAACCCTAACCCTACTACACCGCCACCGGCGAAATTCGCGAATATTTACAGTGGCTCCGGTGTGGCCGCCGTGCTTATTTCCAGATATCTATAGCGCCAGCTGATTCGGCCACTGATTCGTCGCGGCCCCCAGAGCCTCCACTATAGTACAGGGCGCTAATGCGCCATGGCCACACCACTACAGCGGGGCCGGTGCTGTAAGTAACCACTAATTGCACCTTTTAGGGAGTCTGGCCCCCCCCCACTCCGCTCTAACTCTCCGTCCCCAACCTTCTCTTCTTTCCGGTACCGTAGGCCGGCCTCCTTTGCGCTATAGCTCCCCGGAAGCGACGAGCGCCGGCTTCAACGCCGGCACCAGCTGGGCTATTGATTACGGTAACTGGATTAGCTGGTACGGAATAACCCCTAGCCGGCTAAAAGGGGCTAGCGTAAGTAAGGATTCCAGCGGCGCGGCCGGAACGCGTTATCGTTAATAACGCTAAGCTCCGGGCTAACGTGTAGAATATCCTCACTATAATTAAAATGGCGCGGCTGAAAAACACGTTATTAGTGTATAAGCTGAAGTAAGAAGAATTCCAGCAGTTCTACCAGTGGAAACAGTATTAAGACAGTAAGATGGTGACGGAGGATAAGCTCCTTCTTTTCCTTATTAAGGAGGTTATAAATTAGCCGTTACGGTCACGGAGCCGGAAGGCTAACAGTGATGTGCCGCTCTTAAAGACTTAGTTTACCTAACGGTTAGTTCAGACCTACGTTATTACTATTACTAACCTTTACTAATTATAATAAGCCCTTAATATAAACACCTACCCCTTACCCTAAGAGGATAACGCCTAGGAGTATATTAAATCTCTTTAATACTGTAATACGGAGCGGTAAAAAGCCAACTACACCGATAAGGGCTAAGATACCGTTTTTAACAGCTATTTAGAGGATAACCTTAAGCAGGTTACTGGGGAGTTATAAGGCCATATTAGCCAGTTAGCCGAATACCACTTCTGGACTTTAACTAATATACTTCTCAGCCATTATATACTTACCTGTAGCAGTGACCATCAAAGCCTTAAGATCTCAAACCTCTTTACGTTTAAATTTACCAGTAAAGGGCCTACTTAATATATACCACTTATTACCATTACACAGGCTGGAAAGCAGAACTAACATAACTACTTAAAAACCACCAGCGCCCTTCAAAGCTAAGACCCGCTTATTTACGTTCTCGGCATAGTAACCTTTTACCTCCTATACTGGTGGGACCTTACTAATAAGCCATTTCCCTACTTTAAAAGTTAAGTGTAATAATATAATATCTAGCTGTTAAAAAGTATTAAAGCTGGCCCTACCTTTACGTTAGCGTATAATAACTAGCGGGATTAGGTTATTAAGGTGTTTACATACATTAGTATCCAGTCGAATAAAAAGGCCCACGTTAACTGAAGCTCTAGAGCGAAGACGGTAGAGTTAAAGGGGGTAAGTGAGGTGTAGATTCGCCACGCCGGCCGGTGGAACCAGGAGTAAATAGTCGGCTATTACTTAAATTCACTACTTTAGAAGTTTATACGGATTATAGCTAACTATCTGGTGTAAATAAGGGGGTTTAAGATACGCTAAAGCTAAATACCACCTCCAGACTCGCTATTAACGTTAATTTAGCTAAAGTTAAACTAGTAGGCAGATAAGTTTAGCCCCAGCTTAAAGTAAATAAATAACCTTATAGTAATTAGCTTTATAAACTTATTATTCTACCTTTAAAAGGTGATTTTAAAAGACTTAATGCTGTTAATATACCAGTTTCTAGAATCCATTATATAGAACCATCTGGTATTCCAGTATAAAGATTACTAGCTGTATACGTACTGTGTAACGGTAATAATAAAAGAAGGTAAGCGGCTAAGCCAGTTAGCTGTTCTAATATAGGCTTTATTAGTCCTTACTAACTATCTAAAGACGGCTGAAACCCGGAGCGAGGTGAAGATATTAGAGCTTTTAGTAACCATAATGGCTAAAGTTTATACAGCAGTAGAACAGTTAACCAGAACCTACCAGTCTTCCTTACATAACCTTTTTACTAAAAGCGTTTTCCAGTTATAACCACCACCGGCACCAGTACTGGCATCGGCTTTAACACTAGTGATAATACCAGCTCCGGCTCTAACGTTAATATTAATATTACTGTTGGTTTCTAGCCCCAGTGGGTCCACTGGGTCGGCGCACTGCGCCGAACCCTCTGGAACCCCCTGGAATCAGGGGGGTTTCACTCCCTAAATTCCACCAGTTTCCACTGGATTCCAGTTGCCACAGCGGAGCTGTGGAAGCCTCTGGAACCCAGTGAGTCACACAAGCACTTACGTGGCCTACGGCCACTATTCCAATCCTGTATAGTAGATAGAAGGCTCTGGAAGCCGACTACAGCCTATAAAAGGCCCTCTCCTCTCCTGTATCTAGCCTTCTACTAAGCAAGCAATTCACACCACTCATTCAGTCATATACAGAGGCACTACCTCTGTACCTCAGGCCTTCTTTTGCTTCCTACAGCGCTTCCAGCGCTATAGTCGGTTTGGAACAGTACCGCTCTACTTCCTCTGAGTAACAGGCCTGTACTATAGGCCTGTAGAACCCTACTGTGTAACAGGTTATGAGCCCGGGCACTGCTCCGGCCAGCTACGTTACTCTAGCCATGGCCTCCTCTGAGGATATGATTATGACTCCAGCTGGAAGCTTTATTTTAGAGCCTCTAGTTGATTCGGGCCTTACACTACAGAGCCTCCAGTAATAAATTAATACTTTATCCGGCCAGTTATAACAAGTCCTAAACCTATTTCAAAACCTTCTAACGTAATAATAACCAGAACGACAGCCTACAGGGCTGAATCAACGCCCTAAAGGCCATAACAAACCGAATCTAGCACTCTCCAACCCACTGTCAGGCCTACCTACAGTGGAACAACTACCTCCTCTACCTACTCCAGCTCCCTCGGTCTCTGTAGATACTGATTTCAGTAGTCTCACAGTTAAAAAGCTAGCTAAACAATCGCTCCACCTTACTGAAAAATAACGGCTCTCAGGCCCTGAAAACTACTAGTAGTGGTTTCAGGCCATCTCCATCTAATTCAGAGCCTTACAAATTCCAGAATTTCTGAATAATCTAGAGGCCACTAATGGCCGGCTTAGCGATCCACAGAAGGCTGCGCTGCTTCTCACGCTTCGGAACACCTTGAAAGAGGGCCCCCTATCCACTATAGCCTTCGAAACAGACCTTAGAATAGCTTATAGAAGGCTCCGACTATAATACGCTCTAGCGCAGTCAGCACTCCGATATAACCTTTACCGCGACTTCCACAGCCTACAGTTCGACAGCAGCACTACTATAGTGGATTTTAACGCTAGATTTAATATTATTATAAGCTAACTGCGTGGCTTGGAGGTCGAAATTACTGAAATCGACCAAATAAATCAGTACTTCAACGTTTTAGAATCCCACTTTCCACAGTAGGCTAAACGCTGTAAAGGACTATTGCGGAGAGAACAGTGGCTTTATACTATTAAAGGTAAAAACACGCGACTAAGCCTCCTTTACTTCTAAGAGGACTTACTAGCAGAAACACGGAATTTAGCCTCCTCCTTAGCCCACCAGCTTTCCGTACTACAGGCTAACTATAAGGGGTCTGTCAGGGGTAAGAAGAAAAATAATAATAACTAGGGTAACTGTCAGAATTAATAACAGCCCCTTACAGAGCCTCAAAGCCAGAATCAAACCCCTAAAGGCTCCTCTGATCGAAAGAAGTCTGGAAAACAAAAGAATCACAGGGTAAAAGAAACCTCTTTTAGCACCTTAGAGCGCTCTGAAGCTGAAAACGATAACGATTTAATTAACGGCTCTGAAACTGAAGAAGAATCCAATAACGGCCCTGAAAACGATGCCTTCACTATTGGTTACAGCCTTGAAACTGGTACAGTTTTTAGCGATTTAGAACCTGAAGAAAGCCCAGAATCCACTGGATTTAGCCTTTCAGCCACTAACAGCACATAGAACGCGTAGTGGCTGTTTGATACAGGTTTAACAGTTCACATTTGCAACGATAAAACCTTGTTTTCAGAGCTAAAAAAGCCTGAAAGACTAGGTGTTGTACGTACTGGTGGAGGCCCTATGGCCCCCCAGGGGGTTGGAACTGTAAGAATTAGTTTTTTCACTGGCTACAGTAACGGAAAGGCTCAGTTTGCACCTGTAACCCTTACTGAAGTCCTCTATATTCCAGGCTTCCCACTAAACGTAGTAAGCGGCGATAGGCTCTATGCCTCAGGGGGCACACTCATAAAGTAAAAGCTTTATTCGGCTATAAAGAGGTTAATTGCTTTTTTGAATCATGAAAAGTCTAGCTTCTTTTTCACTGTTTAGGGTAAAACTAGCCCTATCTGTAATAACACACGTAATTCTCAGGCTTATAGGGTCACCTGGCACTGCTATAACTAGTACCCTGAACCCTCTGAAAGCTATTATTTTTCAGAAGAACTTGTAGAAGCCCCAGTCACGGCTGCAAAGCCCTCTTCAGGAGCCGTGGCTACAAAGGGGGTAGTAAAGCCTCTTAAGCCTATTATTATAGCGTTGAAGGTATCCTCTGAAGCCCTGATTCAGTCTGCTAAGCTCTGGCACGTACAGCTTAGTTATATTAGTCTTGACCTCCTGAAAAAAACAGCCTTGATTACTATAGGGATGCCGAGTTTCTAGAAAATAAGGCCTGAACACCTGGCCTGTAAGACCTGTGACACTGTAAAAATGCTCCGCAGGCCTTCAAAACAGCCTATAGAAGACCCCTTATACGCCTTAGGCCGACTAGAGGGGGATATCTTTATTATTTGGCCTACACCACTGAATGGTAGGCCGTATGGGTTTATTCTGGTGGATAGAAAGACTCGCTTCCGGCTCCTTCGGCTTCTGAAATCTAAAGATGAAGCCGTTCAGGCTGCAAAATCCACTATAGAGGGCTTGTATAATACCTACAGGCGTTATCCAGCCTATTTCCACTATGACAGAGGCAAGGAAATTCGGCAATTACTACCATACCTCTCTGAAAAGGGGATTGGGTTCACTGAATCTAGCCCCTATGCCCACAACCAAAATGGGCTGGCCGAACGCTCTATTCGAGTGGTTCTTGAACGTTTGAGGGCTGTTTTTCTAGCCTTAGGCCTTCTATCAACACTGTGGGGATACGTTATAGGCTCTGTTGTTGAAATTATTAACAGAACTGCTAATTTAATAAAGGAGCATACCCCTTATTAGCTATTCCTCGACGAGCTGGTACCTGAAAAAGCACTATATACCCCTGATCTTCAGAACTATAGAGCTATAGGCTCTGAGTGTATGGTGTATATACCACCTGAAAAACGGCCCATAGGGTGGAAATTAGCCCCTAGAGGCTTGAAGGGGCGCCTACTAGCTGTTCTAGGCCATTAAACCTACTTGGTATGGCTTGGCTAACGACGAATTACTTAAATCAGCTTCATTAAACTGTACGAAAACGCTGCAGGTCACTTTAAGGGCCCTGTAAGCCTAGTTAGCCTATTACAGCTCCCAGAATTTGTAGAGGATACGGAAGCCTCTGTTAAAGCTAACGAGCTAACTACTGAGCCTACGTACTATAAGCCTTCCAAGCCTACACACCAGCCCTCTACCACTTTACAGCCTATATCACAGCCCACAGAAGCACTACTACCACCTACTAAGCAGCCTACAGCACAGAATCCACAACGCTCCATAGTGGAAATTCCACTGCCCCAGGCCACTAAAGCTTAACGCCAGGAATTCAAATGAGTGGAAGTGGACCCTATGGACATTAACGATTTAGTGAATTATTTCATCACCACAGCCTCCGAGGAGTGCTATAGGGCTAAAAGAGCTAAGGCACTAAAGAATTCAGAGCCTATAACATTTAAACAGGCCCTGAAACACCCCTAAAAATAACAGTGGTTGGAAGGTATTTTCAGTGAGCTATAACAGCTCCTTATAACACAGACCTTCTACTTCGTTAAACGCTTTAGGGCCTAGAAGGCTGGAAAGAAGCCTATTTCTAGCCGTTGGGTTCTAAAAGAAAAGAAGGATTTAGAGGGTAACACTATTAAGTTTAAGGCTAGACTAGTGGTACGGGGTTTCCAATAAGTGCCTGGAATTGATTTTAAAGAAACCTTTGCAGCCACTGCAGCCTTATTAACCTGGCGAATTATACTAGCCCTGGCAGCTATTCTAGACCTCGAAGCCCACTAAATCGACTTCGTCGGAGCCTTTCTTAACTCCGGCTTAGACCTACAGGTTTATATTGAAATTCCAGAGGGCTTGTATGAATTCAGCCTTAGTAGCAAAGCTGCTATAGACCTCCTGAAAAGCTACGGCTGGGACCCCTCTGAAGACCAAATCATACTGCTTAGAAAGTCCCTTTATGGCCTGAAATAAGCCCCCCACCTCTGGTAACAGAAGGTAGCTACTCTGGTGAAGAGCCTAGGCTATAAGCCTCTAGCCTCTGATATAGCCACCTACTTTAACCCTACAGAACAGATATTTATTATCAGCTATGTGGACAATTACCTACTAATAGGGCCCTCTATAATAAAAATTAAAGCCCTGAAGTAACAACTAGCCCAGGCTTACGATATCGAAGATCTAAGCCCAGCCCGATTCTTTCTAAGGGTCCAAATTGAACGCAACCGCTCCAAACGGCTACTATGGCTCCACTAAAAAGCCTATATTACAGAAGCTATTCACCACTTCGGAGTTAGTAATAATGGGCCTGAAACACCATTATTTACAAGCCTTACAGCTTCCACTTCAGCCTCTCCCCCACTGAATTCAGCCGAACACCACCTGTATTAACAACTGGTTGGTACTGTAATGTATGCCATGACCTAAACCAGGCCTAATATTGCTTTTACAGTACAGTAGCTCTCTCGGTAACTACAACAGCTATCTATTTGCCACCTGAAGGCTGTAAAACGCCTTCTATCCTACCTTTACAGCTCTAGAGAGTTAGCTATTGAGCTGGGCTCTACAAAAACTACGGAGCCTATAAGGTAGACTGACAGTGACTTTGCTAGCTGTAAGGCTTCCGCTTAGTCAACCTACGGCTACCTGTTTACTGTGGGTTCAGGCCCTGTGAGTTGGAAGTCAAAGAGGGCCTTTACAGTAGCCCATTCCACCCTTGAAGCCGAATTCACAGGCTTGATCGAAGGCATTAAGGAAGCCTTATAGTTACAAGGCCTGTATAGTGAAATTAACAGGCCTGTATCAGGCCCTATAACGCTGTATGGTGATAACAAAGGGGCTATAGACACTGCCTACAACCCCAAGCACCACAGCCGAACTAAACACACACTACTGAAATTCCAGGGGGTCAGAGAGTGTGTTTCTAAAAGCCACATTACTGTAAAATACGTACCTACAGAAGAGATAGCAGCCGACAGCCTAACGAAGGCCCTAAGCCCTGTGAAACACAAGGCTTTTCTAGCCCTCCTTAACCTCCATAGGCCTGATCCAGACCTATAGTAGTTACAGAGGGGGCTAGGCCTTAGGGGTTAGAGAGGGGGTGTTAGTTTCTAGCCCTAGTGGGTCTACTGGGTCAGTGCACTGCACCAAACCCTCTAGAACCCCCTGGAATTAGGGGGGTTTCACCCCCTAAATTCCACCAGTTTCCACTAGATTCCAGTTGCTACAGCAGAGCTGTAGAAGCCTCTGGAACCCAGTGAGTCACACAAGCACTTACGTAGCTTACGGCCACTATTCTAATCCTGTATAGTAGATAGATGTGACGGCCCTGCAGGCCGTCACTTAGGCCGGGGCGGCCCGACAAATCCCCCGCAGAAGGAACAGTACGAGAAGACGGTACATACCGCCCAGGCGCACTAGGCCAGGAATGCAAAGACCTGAAGCCCCTACAACCAGTAAGGTGCTGCTTACAGCATGCTAAGTGCTTACATCGCGAGCAGGAGAAACCTCACAAGCAGAACGCTTACGCAGTGTAGAGTGCTTGCATAACGAGCACTCGCAACACTATAAGTAAGGTATAAAGTACCTCCTAGTTAATTAATATAGATAGCTATAGTTACGCCCACAACTACCGTAAGGGACTTTAGTTCCTTACACTAATATTTAATTATTCATTTATGTCTTACTGTTCAGACTCACCTTTATACATTATAGTGACAGCAACCTACAGTAATATTAAACCCCCCGTTTAAAAGTGTTAGCTTAATAAACTGTTTTCAGAATATCCCTTACCTGTTAACGTCTTACTATACGTTTTATCTTAACTTATACCAGTCCTCTTAAGGCCTATATTAAGTGCAGGTTATAATACGATATTAACGTCTTAGTTTTAAACGTTATTTATTAAATTCCCAGACACTATCTCTCTCCCACTAATATATTAACCTTTAAAAAAGGTAAGGAGATCAAGAAGGCGTAAGCCCAGCCTTAGCTCCCTACTATAAATAAGTTAGTTATACGCTTTAAAGACTTAAACCTTAACTAGTAGGGACTAGTTAAAGAGCTTAATAAAGCCTTTCCCAGAGACATTAAGAGTTATATCGGTCTTATTAAGAAACTCTAAGCTTAACTTAACGCTATTAAGCTAAAAAATAATAACTTTAAGGGCTTATAGAAGAAATAAGTAAAGCTCTTTTTACCTTTGCGCTTTAAAGGAGACTTTACATAGTTAAAGTCTTAGATAGCCTAACTTTAAAGTTATATTACCTATTATAACGAGCAGTTCTTTAAAAAAGAAGGAAAGGTTAGGTTTACTAAAGCCTTATTAGATAAAGTAGCCACTTACTAATATAAACCTTATATAAAGATAATTAACGACCTCTTTATAAACAGAGTATGAAAAGAAGCCCTTGAGACTTAAGCTCTTTTTAACGACTTTAACGTTTTCATCGATTAACTCCAGACTAAGTTTAAAGAACTAGACACCTTAAAACGGGCTAAGTAACGCCTTATAGCTTTAAAGTAGATATCCTTAATCCTTAAGTTCTCTATACGCTTTAAACTAAAAGCAGTAAAAACTAAACTTAACTAAGAGGCCTTAATAATGTTATTTTAGAGTAGTCTAAAGGAGCATATTACTAAAGACCTTTACTAAGAAGACCAACCGGATTATCTGTAAGAGTTAGTTAAGATAGCTATTAAAGTTAATAATCGGTACTATAATTACCATTACTAAAAGAACTTTTAGAAGGAACAGGCCCCTTACTAGCTAAGCAAGTCTAAGAAAGGGAACTAATCGACCGCAACAGGTTACTACTCTAGGTTAATAGATATTAGTATAGTAAACTGTCAGAACTAACTTAACCGTGATAAGCTGTAATAGTAGTAACAGTAGAAGCAGTTTAAGGACCTGTCCTAGGTCTAGTGCTTTAACTGCGATAAGAAAGGCTATATAGCATAGCAGTACCTGTCGTTAAAGTAAGTTAGTTAGAAACCTGTTCCAGAAGGAGGAAAACACGTTAAGTTTAACTTTAGAGACGTCTATATTAAGATAATAAGTAACGAAGAAGACTGCACCTGGATAGATAAGTGTAACCTAGGAGATAAGGAAGAAGAGGAAGAACCTTAAGATATAGTGTATCTAATCCTTAAGGGTGTTTTAGAAGAGTTAGCTATAGAGGTGTAGGTTGCGGAAGACTAACTCTAAGGTGGAAACTTAAAACTATTAAAGGTGTAGGTTATAAAAGACTAACTTTAAGAAGAGATGTTTTAATTAGCTATAGTAAGTTTTAAAAAACTTACCCTGTAAGCTTAAGAATTAAGGAAGTTTAGAAAGGACCTTAACTCAGACCTTACTAGGATAGTAGGGGGAGTTGAAGAACTAGCCCTCTAAGCTACTTAAGTAGTGAAGTAAGCCCTAAAAGGTAAAAAAGAGTAAATTAAAAGAATTAAACTAGAGAAATAAAAGTTCTTCTTAACAGTACCCTTTAAGACTCTTAAGCACTTTAAGTATATTAAGTAGATTAACACTCTTACCTCCTTAAAAGAGGGACAGTTTAGGTAGCTGCCTTATATTAAAGCCGGTATACCTTGGATTAGTACTTTAAAGGTCCCTTAAGAAAGCACAAAGTAAGTATACTAGTAAAGGGTTTAAAAGCTAGAGGAGAAACACTAAAAGTTAGTAGACGAAATAAAGGACCTGTAAGTTAAAAGCCTTACTGTAACGTTAAAGGATAGAGTGGTAAAAATTAAGTTGTAACTCTATAATAAAGTTCGCTTTACAAATTAACTTAAACACTGCCTTATTAAAAAAGACCGTTTTGTAGAAAAATAAGCTAGATTATTACTACTTAAGTTTTAAGAAAAGGTTTAGGAGAAATAACACATATAAAGGTAAATAGAAGAAGAAAAAGAATAAGGCTCTACATCCCCTGTTCCGTACTCTATAACTGTAGCACCTGTAGTTAATATTAACTACCTTAGCTACAGGGACATACTGTGGATTAACTGCATGTATAATAACTGCACTTTTAACTGGTATTATAAACTTAAGGCCTTTTATAACTACTTTCCTAATATATAAAGACAGGATTACATTATCGTAAGAGTGGAGTTAAAACTAGCTTATTATTAAGTCTCTTACTCCCTGATAAAAGAATCTAGTAATAAGCGGAAAGTTACTATAGTTAACTAAACCCCTATAACATGTTAGCGAGGAGGAGTACTTAACAACTGCCCAGTTGTAACGTACTCGCTACACCTTAATAGAAAAGCTAGAGAATGGTAGAAGTAAGAAGACTACTAACGGATCTAAAAGCAAAAAGACATTACTATAATCCAGGCCTGTAGAGTATACTATCGACTTATTAAAGATTTCCAGAACATTGTACCGTTTAAAGTTAATTAGACGCTAAGGTGTAAGAACTTAAAAAAGGTTAATCGTTAAGTTTATTAGAGTTACCTGTTTTTCCAGAAGGAATTAAGAAAAGGCTATAGGCCCTTTAAAAGGGCTGGAAACTAGTAGTTTACTAGTTAGTAAAAACCTTAAGAAGAAGGAGAGGCATTTAGAGGTTAGGCCGTATAAGACCTTAAGGACAGATAATTACTATAACTCAGATATTAAAGGAGTATAAGCACTACTCTGTTAGTATTGACATAACAGACGGAAAAGAGAGGCCGTTTAAGGTAAGAGTAGTAATTGATAGTGGGAGTGCTTCTAACCTGGTACACCCCTCGCTAGTTAACTGAAAGAAACTCCTTAATAAAGAGTATAAAGAGGCTATTCCTATATAAAATGGTAAAGGAGGCCTGTACTAGTATAATAACAGTAAAGTTACTTACCACTCGCTACTCTTAATTAAAGTAGATAAAGATAAATAATAAGTAGACTTTAACGTTACACTAGTTATTAAGTATAATATAATCCTAAGTTTACCTTAGTTAGAAAAATATAACTCTATAATTAACTAAAGGAATAGCTACCTTACCTTCGGTAAGTCCCCTAGCTGTAATTACTATTTAAAGAAAAATAAAAAGATATTAAACTATTCTAGAGATGCACGAAACACTTAAAAGCACACTAAACCCTCAGAACTAAGTACAGTTTAAGTTAAGTTTACTAAAACGGTTAAAGGATTAGAAAGTCTACTGTATTACCTAAATAACGATTTAAAAGGTAGAAAGAAGCTAAAAGCTGATCCACAAATAAGTAAAGAAGTTAACTTATCTAAAGTACTTACTAAATATAAGAAGTTTACTCTATTTTAAAAAAAGATACCGTAATTACCAGACTATGGACTATAGGACCACAAAATTAAACTAAACTGGGAGCGAAGCTCTATAGCTTCCAGCCTTACCATTTAAACCCCCAGCAGGCTAAGGCCCTACAGGAGTATATCGATAAGAACCTGAAAAATAAGTTTATCGTAAAGTTCTAATCCCCAGCAGAGTACCTAGTGCTATTCGTCCTAAAGAAGGGAGACAGTAAACTACATATAGTCGTTAATTACTAAACGTTAAACAAGGATATAATTAAAAATTACTACCTATTACCACTTATTACAAAAATGTAAGAGCAAATTACTAAAGTAAACTAATTCTCTAGCCTTAACTTCCCTATAGGATTTAACTACGTTAGAGTGAAAGAAAAAGACAAATATAAAACGGTTTTTTAAACTCGTAACGGGTATTACCAGTACTGTATTATGCCGATAAGATTAATAAACACCCTCGCAACTTTCCAAAGCCTTATCGACAGTATTCTCTACCCCTTCCTTAATAAGTTTATTTTTATGTATTTAGACGACGTTCTGGTCTATTCCGAAACTTTAGAAGAATATTAAAAGTATATGCGACAGGTCTTAATAGCTCTCAAGAAGGCGAAGTTAACAGTGAACTTAAAGAAGAGCCACTTCCACGTTTAGAAACTAAACTATTTAAAGTTTAAAGTAACCCTTAAAAAGCTTAAAATGTAATTAGAGAAGATAAAGGCAGTTAGGGACTAGCTTACTCTAAAAAACTAAAAAGAGTTATAAGCCTTTATTAACTTTACGAACTTCTATTACTGTTTCATTAAGTACTTTACGAAAATCGTAAAACTATTACATAAACTCACAGGTAAAGGGAAGTTATTTAAGTAGATTAAAAGACAGTAAAAGGCGTTTAAAGACCTTAAGTATACCTTTATTATAACTCCAGTCTTAACCCTCCCTAATTTCTTAAAGCTTTTCTAAATTGAGACAGACTCTTTAAAGTTTATAATTAGTAAAGAACTTAACTAAGTCTAGGACAATAAGAAACGCCACCTAGTTACCTTCTTATTAAAAGGGATCCACAGCCTAGCTTTATAATACCTTATCTACAATAAAGAACTGATAGTGATTATTTAATACTTCACTAAGTAAGCACTGTACTTAAGCAGTATAGAGGAACTAGTCTAGGTCTTCTCAGACTATAATAACCTTTAGTACTTCCTAATAAAGGAGCTTAACCCACAGTAAGCACAGTAAGTAGAATTAATAGCCCCGTTCCACTTCCAGATCCACCATATTAAAGGAAAAGATAATGGGTGAGCTAACGCTCTTAATCGGAGATAAGACTATAAGGATACTAATCTAATCCTAATCCCTATTACCATATTTAATAAAGTAGAGAACAGCACCCTAAAACACACACTATAAGTGTTAAATGACTGGACACTAGAATAAACTATTAACGTCTATATAAACTTATAAACAAAGTATAACATCCATTAGTAATAATAGGACTTTTAAGTAAAAAGGCTAACGGAAAATACCTGTAAGCATAAGTGCCTCTCAGAAGACTTCTTAAAGTACGTATAAAACTGTAGTAAGGAGTGCTTTATATATCTAAACCACAACAAAACTGGTTATCAGTTAAAACAGTTATTAGAAAGTGTAAACGGCACACTTAAACCAGAAGTAAAACTCTAATACTAAAAGAAACCGTACATTTATAACCTAAATAAACGGAAGAAGTACGTCTAATAAGTCCACAAGTCTCGACTTAAAGGACATATAGGCTAGGCTAAAACCCTTACACAGGCTTAGTAAGTGTACGCCTTCCTAAGAATGAAAAAGCTAGTTAAGGAAGTGGTCGATAACTGCAATGTCTGCTACTGTAAGCAGAATTAGTAATATAAGCCCTATAGACTTCTCGAACCACTCCCTATACTACAGGCGCTATAAAGTTTAATCTCACTTAACTTCGTCACTAGGATCCCAAAGTCTAAGGACCCTACTACAAGGGTTATCTATAACCAGATCCTCGTGGTAATTAATAGATTAACAAAATAGGCTTACTTTTTACCAACCTTAAAAGACATAACAGTAAAGTAACTTATTTATATCTTTAAAAAAGAGGTAATTTTACAACACCTTTAGCTAAATAACGTCGTTACAGATTAAGATAAACTAATTGTATTAAAATTCTAATAAGGGCTAATGTAAAGAATAAGTGTGAAGAGTAAACTTTTAACAGCTTTCCACCTACAGACAGATAGCTAAACAGAGCAAGTTAATTAGATACTTATAATATATCTCTAAGCTTACGTTAACTTTAAATAAGATAATTAGCTTAAACTGTTACTAACAGCATAAATAGCTTATAACACAACACCAGTCAAGTTAACAGGTGTGTTACCGTTTTTCACCAACTACAGTAAGGAGCTTAAGCTCCGTTAAGGCCCACCTACTAGCACCCCCTAAGCCGCAATCCGCGCAGACTGGATATAAGAACTACATAACCACTTACAAGCCGAACTTAAGTTCACACGTAAACGAATAAAGAAGTTTACTAATAAACACTAAACTAAGCAACCAGTACTTAAGAAAGGACTCCACTATAATAGTGAATAAGTTAAGGGACTAACTCTTTAGGAGGGGGACTATATTTACCTTTTTTCACAAAACCTGCATTTAAAACAACCCAGTAAGAAGCTTAACTTCAAAAGGTACAGACCGTTCTAAATTAAGAAAAAGGTCACTACCTCTAATTACAAACTAGACCTACCCACCAGCATAAAGGTGCGGATTAAGGTTTTTCACATCTCACTTCTAAAACCTGCCCTAAAAGGAGTTCCTTTAGAAAAGAAGATCGAGATTAATACTAATAAGGATAAGTATAACGTTAAAGAAGTCGTAAACTTACAAAGGGGAGAGAACACGTTTGAATATCTTATTAAATAGTTAGACTATAACCTTAAAAGTAACTTATAAAAGCTAGTCAAAAATCTTAAGTACCTAGACCTGATTACGGAGTTCCACTAAAAGAATCCAGACTGACTAAAACTAACAATAAGAACTAGAAATAAGATAAAATCTAACATTTAAATTACTATACTAAAGAGTAAAACTACTGTGGGACTTAAAGCTTAAGAAGCGGTAAGAAACTCCTTAATAAGTACGGAAGGATATTTATTAAAACCTTAACTAAAGTTACAAAGACCTTAGACCTAATAAGGAGGCTGGACCTCTAAAGCCCCTAACGAGCTTTATACGAAAATAAGTACTAATAGGGAAAGAAGTCAGTAAAAGAAAAAGTTATTAAAACTCTCGTAAGAAGTTAAGCCCACAACCTTTTATTAAAGAAGACAGTTATAAACTAAGTTATAAAGCGACTATCTGTTATAAAGACCCTGCTAGAAAGTTCCCCTAATTAAAAGACTCCACGTTATTAAAAGGGGCGTTTAACTTAACCTCCTTACCTTCTTAAAACTCTAATAACTCCGCTTTACAACTAAACGCTTTTATAGCCCAGTCCTTAAGGCGGGACCACTGTTTGTAAAGACACGCTAAGCACGCTAATACCTCTTAAAGCTTAACTGTGGCCTTATAAAGCTGCTAAACAGTAGACTCGACTTACAAGTTAAGATTTTGCTTTTTAATAAGAAGAGCCTTTAACTTCACCTCACTAACACTAAAAGTGTCACACTAGGAAGGCTAGTACCTCTCCAAACAGTAATTATAACTGTTAAATTAGTTTAAAACCTAACAGATAAGCAAAGGGTCAGCAGACTTACAAAAAGAATAAGGGGACATTTCGCTACTAAACGTATGTGTGTAAGCTGTAAGGTTTAGACGGTGGTTAGTGCTTTTACCCTGTTCCCGTTTTAAGACCCGGGAGCCGGACACTCGTTACATAATGAAGTAGTGAAAGGAGAAGCTTACCTCTTAAGTTCTTTATAGGAAAAGAACGTTAAAGAGGGGGAATTATATAACAGCCCTGCAAGCCGTCACTTAAGCCGGGGTGGCCTGATAAATCCCCTGCAGAAGGAACAGTGCGAGAAGACGGTACATACTACCTAGGCGCACTAGGCTAGGGGTGTAAAGACCTAAAGCCCTTACAACTAGTAAGGTGTTATTTATAACATACTAAGTGCTCGTATTGTAAGCAGGAGAAACCTTACAAGTAGAACACTCGCGCGGTGTAGAGTGCTCACACAACAAGCACTTGCGACACTATAAGCAAGGTACAAAATACCTCCCAGTTAGTTAATATAGATAGCTATAGTTGTGCCCACAACCACCGTGAGGGACTCTAGTTCCTTACGCTAATATTCAATTGTTCATTTATGTCCTACTGTTCAGACTCACCTCTATGCATTATAATAACAGCGACCTACAGTGACATTAAACCCCCCATCTAGGAGTGTTAGCTCAACAAGCCGTCTTCGGAACACCCCTTACCTATTAGCGTCCTACCATACGTTCTGTCTTAACTCGCGCCAGTCCTCTCGAGGCCTATATCGGGTGCAGGTCGTAATAATAGAAGGCTCTGGAAGCCAACTACAGCCTATAAAAGGCCCTCTCCTCTCCTATATCTAGCCTTCTACTAAGCAAGCAATTCACACCACTTATTCAGTCATATACAGAGGCACTGCCTCTGTACCTCAGGCCTTCTTTTGCTTCCTACAGCGCTTCCAGCACTGTAGTCGGTTTAGAACAGTACCGCTCTACTTCCTCTAAGCAACAGGCCTGTACTACAGGCCTGTAGAACCCTACTGTGCAACAATTACCATTAGAAAGCCGGTTAAGCCACTCTAGCCAGTTAAGCCTAGAGCCAGAGACTATAAGGCCGCCGAAATACTATATAAGCTAGGCCGTTAAAACTGTAAATAACCTTTAGCGTAAGTGGATTACCAGCTTACAGGGTAACCTTTTAATCACAGCTTTAGATAATTAGTAGGGGAGCTGGTGGCATGCCGGCCGTCAGGCCGAAGTTTAATAATATTTTTTACAACTGGAAGTTATCTAAGAGATTTAGCAAGTTACTGGCTTACAGTAGTTAAGCGAGGAATCAGCAATATTCTTTATTACAGCTAAATAACGGTAATTTAACTGTTCTCTAGATTTATATTATAAACGGCTCCACGCTAACAGGAAGATAAGGGAGGCCGGCGCCGGTGATAAGAAGGGTGGCCGGCCGGCGCGATAACGGCACGGCGCCAGCGGTAACAAGCCTTCTGTAAATAGATTTAGTAATTAAACCGTTATTATAATACAGTTTAAGCCTGAAAACGCTGTTTACTGCGTAGATTGCGCGCAATTACGCGCAATTGCTTGTGTTCAGGGGCTTAGGGGCTAAAAAATCGTATATATAACCCTAACCCTACACAGACGTAGATATCCTTGGGATATTTCCGGTTGCTGAGGGCACGGCCCCGTTTTGGCTGCGAGGTGGCGCTTAGCGGCTGAATCAGCTACCAATTGGCTGCCGTAGATATACTCTTGATATTAGCAGCGGTTTGCACTACTAAGAAAGCACCAATTCAGGGGTACAGTAAATATCAGAACTCTACGGGGATGACTGTAAGCCAGGCAACACCCGCACCAAAAATGGGGTACTATTCGAGGTAGCGCTTAAAGTCCATGGCTTTGCTAGCACGAACTTCTGCCCTGCTAAATAAAAAGAGGGCATCCATAATTGGTATTTACCACATATTTAATACCTCGCCGTAAACAGCAGCTACTCCAGCCATCAGCCTGATGCCGTCTTGTTAAATGGCGGCCCCCATTAGCTTCCAGAGTTATCATCTCCCTTGAAAATTTATCCATAGGGCCGGGTACCCGTATTCACAGACTCTGGGCTTGAGCCCCTGCGGTGAGGACTGACTAACCCTAAGATAAGAGTGGAAGAAGCACATATGCAAGTTACGATCACCCATTCGGCGCACTCCGAACCTCATCTCAAACTGCTGCAGCCGTCACGTCCAACTCTGCATCGTCTTTGAAGCCTAGACTTGACTTCCCAGTCAGGAATAAGCATCATGAAGACTGCAACCGTGACAGCACACAAATTAGATACCTTTCTACACGTGGACGTAAGGCTAGAATCCCCGTGCTGACTCGCGGTTGCCACCGACAGTGAAGATGATGACTGCGAAGATAGAGGCGCGTTATGGTGCCTTCGTCATCTGAAAGATCGCTAACACGGTCTACAATGTCTTCGCTCACGCTCTTCGCATCTTGCCCGGCCCGTTTATTCTGCTCGGCTCTTCTGGGATTTGATCTGGAACTCGCCGACGATACAAATGACTGGGCAACCCGTCAGCGTGCCTTTACAGCATGGGAGCGCATATCGCTGAAATGTGTATTTTACTCCTGTCCAGCATGATAAGTGCCTAGCTCTCATGTTCCCAGGTAAATCAAGAAGGGAACGTAAGCAGTGTTAAACAATGTTCCTCCGATGCCGTGCAAGCCTTACAGCCTCATAGAGTATTACCTGTTTACGGTTATACCACTGGCAGGCAATAAGGCCAAAAACATCAGTTTGACTTGCACTGGAAGCGACAGGTGCCATGGTAATTGATGGCTAAATTAAATGCATGGTCGCATCGCTTGGATAATATAGGAGACGTAATGGCGGTAAGATGTGTCCTACGGAGGGGGGAGGCTGAGTCGTGTTAGGGGCTGTGTAGTAATTAAACCGCAAGAGAACGTCTCCGCTATGGTTCAGCTTGTCGCTGCATTCCGGGGCATATAAAAGCAGACTTGGCAGGGACTGGCTGCTGTGGAAGCACAGGTCTGACATGGCACGAAGATACATGGAGCCTCAGTCTCAATGGCGGCCTTCTCCCGTCTGATACGCAGTGTCACCGCTGCCATCTTCGCGCTGGCGTTGGTGCCGCTCGCAACAGGCACACCTAAGACTGAGCCAGCCAGTCCTCGGCCCGAAGTTGGCGCATTGTCAAACGGTGCCAACCCAACCGATCACCATTGCTCAGCAAGCATTGTTCAGAGCCCTCGAGGCAATATCATCATCACGGCCGCCCACTGCGTTGCCGGAAAGTCCAAGGTCTTCTTCACCCCTGGTTACCATAACGGCCAAACTCCGCATGGTACCTGGCAGTCGTCCTCGATTCACGTCAGCTCCGGATGGAGTAGCAGCCACGACATTAGCAACGCAGGTTCGCCTTTTGACTTCGCATTCATCGTGCTTCGGCCCCGTAGCGACGGAAAGAATGTCGCCGAGGTTACCGGTGCGTCTCTCACACTCAAGACCGACATCGCCCTACCCGTCAAGGTGCAAGTGATCGGATATCCTTCTCCAGGCAACGCCAAATACCAGGACGAACCCTACCTCTGCGACAGCACCACATCCGCCGACGGCGACTTCATGACCCTGCAGTGCACCGGGATTCCAAACGGCTTCAGCGGCGGGCCATGGATCGTCAACAGCCGGCAGGTTATCGGTGTCATCGGTGGTAAGGGGCAATCTCTCCCAGACGCGGACCCGCACAACTACAGCGTACGATTCGGTGAGAGGGTGCAAGCCCTCTACAGCACCGCTGTCGCTGCGGCGGCTGGACCCGTGGAGCCCGCCGCTGGGTACCCGCTCGGAGACGGCGGAACCTGGAAACATGCCGACCTCATCACGTGCGGGCTCTTCGACCGTCTCAGTGTCGGGTATGATATGCTCGTGAAATGGAGCGACGGCGAGGTAACGCTGTATCTCGGATCGAGCGACAAAAACCCCCGAGACAACGCACCCTTTCGTGGCGAGCGCCAGCTGGCCAAACCTGGGAGCATTTGGAGGAACGCCAAGGCCATCGGCACCGTGGGGCAGGGTATCGTCGTGGTGTGGGTCGACGGCGAGGTGTCGTACTACGACGACGTCGGGAACGGCGGTTTCTCTCGTGAAACGCAGCTGAAGGCACCGAATGGTCTCTGGCGCGACCATGCATCGCTCGTCAGCGGGGTCGGGAACGATCTGGTGGTTGTGTGGAGCGACGGGGAGGTCAGCAAGTACGCCGCCATCGCCAGCCGGGCGCTTGGTGCCGAGACGCAGCTGGCGGCGCCAGGCGGCGTGTGGCGGTATGCCGTGTCCATCTCGAGCGGGCAATGGACTAGCCAGCTGGGTGACCTGCTGGTGCGATGGGTCGACGGTGAGCTCTCCATCTACTCGGACGTTGTGAACGGCGGGTTGACACGAGAACTGCAGATCTACCCGCCAAATGAGCTGTGGACACACGCCACAGTTGTTGCTGGGCACAAGCATGATATCATTGTGAGATGGAGTGATGGCGAGGTCAGCTTCTACCCACGCGTCACAAACTCACTCGGGCAGGAGCTCCAGCTTGTTGCGCCTGGATGACATTTGCGGAGACTGCGAAGCTGCCCGTATAATTATATCCAGCATCCGTCAATTCAAGCTACCTGCATCTGTCCCTTTTTCAGTTCTGCAATCATCGCTAAGCCTCGCTACTGGACCCCAATAAAGCCATTTCTTCAACCAAGATATTCTAAGGAAACTGCTCCAAGATCTTCATAGTACATATAAAGCTTATCCCCAACAATCTCGTCATATAAGACCAGGTACTCGTAACCTTCGTGCCTCAAATATAAGCTTAACGTACATGATAAGCGAGTGCCCCAGACAAGCGAATGCCCCACACCCCACTACTTTACCACAACTATCCTCAATTACACAACCACAACACTAGGAAATAACAATAACTGAATCAGAAACAGATGA
>Ga0247780_1000172_pt1 | contig 64211 bp, 75 predicted proteins | sample UWRJL079202R5_FD_179927 | JGI IMG/M metagenome (GOLD analysis project Ga0247780, IMG submission 179927) | Plant litter microbial communities from Arlington Agricultural Research Station in Wisconsin, United States - UWRJ-L079-202R-5 | ecosystem: Environmental > Terrestrial > Plant litter >...
GGAACCGCAGCGCGGCCGAGCACCAGAGCTTCGCTTGGCTGAGAGGACGGCTCCCTGAATACAACAAGACTTGAGAGCGTTAATTACTGTGTTCTTGGTTGACTGCGTTGAATTCTACACCTTTGCCCTACCGGCAGAAAATGTGAAGCGCCTCGATTCACTCACAACACCACAAAGTCAACTCGCGCGATCTCGTATCATAGAGCTGACATGGAAATTTCTATGAACGACATTCCGTTGTGGCAAGGCCCCAGCATACCCGAAGATACAGCTATGGTTCCCGCACTGACTCTGGACAGCCTCGGCATCGAGAAATCGGTGCTCGCGATATTCCGAAAGGAATTGTCCAAGAACATCGACACTCGCGCTCGAGTCGCAAGGTTTGCTCACCTGCATCGCTTCTTCATCGTTTTTGATAGCGATCGCGGTCGCTACCCGACGGGCATAGTCATTGCCGCGGAAACCGTAGCCCAGCACTAGGCCCAAATAGCCGCACAGAAAGAATCATACAGTGGCACGTTCATAGTGGTATCGCCTAACAAGGGCTGCCCGTTGTGGTGTCAAGACGGACTGAGGACGGCGTTTATCGGCCAAGGCTGCTGGAAAGAATTTTCGTTTCCTGCATCCTTCCCCCGAACCGCCGTTCGAGAAGGAAAACTCGGGGAAGAGGACTCAAACCTAACCCAGTTCGTCGCAAACAAGATCTTCGAGACCGCGTATCTGGGTGGGGATCCCAAGAAGAAGGACGTTCTGAAGAAACACACCATCGTCGTCGCAGTCCTGCCTGAGGATATTATTGACGGCGTGCTCGACGAGTTCGAGCTGCACAGAGATCAAGTGCCACTCCCCCGGAGCGAGATCCAAGATTAGTGAAAAGAGGCACACCCGGAAGGAGACGAGACTATAATCACTGATAATGATTGCTTCGTTTTGAAACCCGGATCTTGGCGGCCCGGATAGGATTCTTTGCTTTCCGCCCTGGAGCAGCGAAAGGAAATGGACGACGGCGAATTCCTCAAGTGCGTCTTGTTGGTCAGCCCAGCCATCCGTTTCCCACCGGTCCTCAAAGATTGCACGATACTGTACGTCACGATGAGATCACATCCCGCCGCAGGGTTTTTTCTCGAAGACGGCATATTGCTGCATACCCAAGAAGTGTGGACGAGCGGGGAGAGACGTGGAATCTGCGGCCTTGGCCAACCACTGGGCGGTCAGGCGGTGCTTGTCGTGCTGGACGACGACGAGACAGCTAGTAACAGGATTACGTCCAGTGTCACACATCAGGGAATCCAAGAGTTTCCTCATGAGACTCTTCTGTGCCACATGAGTCAGCGTGAGGCTGTCAAATACAATTACCGTCCGTTGCTAGCTTGGCCTCCCGGCATTATTACCATGACGGGGCTCCATCAGCTTGAGCAACTGGGCTTCGTTAAGCTCAACGCTCGCTCGACAAACCCTCTGCGAGACGCGGACTACAGTATTGAGGACTTGTACAAGTTCCCCCCGCATACGACGCAGTTGGGCCACTGCGTCGCTCGATTCATCCTGACTGGCGCCGCGAAGACTAGAGCGGAGGCCCGCCTACTTGTCGCAGCGATCAATACGAACAGCATGGCTATCAAGGTCAATCTCATTGCGGTGATCGCCATGCGCCAGACTGGCGAGTCGACCCTAGTTGTCCCGCAGGCCGGCTCGTATCCACCCATGGAGGACTGCATGCAACTCTGCTCGCAGCATCGCTGCAAACTTGAGAGACAGGGTCTCATCTGGCTCGCACTCGGCATCTGGACACAGGTGGAGCGCGAAACCATGCCCGGCTGCCCAAATAACATCAGAATCGGTGGACTCTCCGTCTCTAAACGCAGGGCCGGAGCACTGTTGCAGGTGTTAAAAAGGCTTCATAAAGCTATCGACGACGATGCGGAGAGTATTCCCCCTTACTTGTTTCAGCACCCATTGACGGAAGAAGACGGCATCGAGATCGAGACCAGTATGATGGAGGCGTGGCTTCACAACCTCGTCGTGCTGCCCACCCATACAAACGAGGTTCTGACTTCGTTCAACGACTTCTATTCCACCGTACCCTTCAGTCACCCTGCACGAACTACAGACTGGCCTACGGAGGTGCGATCGAGGCCGGGCCTTTGCGTGGCCATTCACTTTGGCCTGTACACGCGCAAAGAAGATGGCCGTATTTTGCGTTCTGGGGACGTGACGGTGATGTCAGTCACCGCGCTCAATAAGGCCCTGGATAGATTGTTTCCAGGCGAAACAGATATCGACTCTGTGTTGGCAAGCCGGTTTCGGTTTGGGATTAGTCGGTGATCGGCGACATCAGTGATTTCGGCGATCTCGCTCTATAGCAAATACAATTTTCCTCGGGCCCTCTAATTCTTCAGTATCGGTGATATGTGCGCGGTTCCAGTGACTCTAAGCCCTCTTAGATTTTTTGTGAATGTATTGATGTTCGGCCGTGGGCGGAGAGTGGAAGCGTTCAAGCTGCGCTAGCCATGCTAACGGGTGCCCGAGAGCAACATGGGAAGCCAAATAGCAGTTCACTGAGATCGAGGTAACCGATGATGACTGTTCACATGCGACAACGCAGTCCGTCAGCGCTGAGCAATAGGAACAGTTTGTGTACGAAACAATGGAATGGTATGATTCACCCATGCAGATCCGACAAGGTTGATAAGGAAGCCCTCATACTAATTCGCAATTCCACTCCACCAGATTGCTTGGTTCAGACCTTCAGTTGCACCCTCGTTGACTACGACAGCAGTTTTGCAGCCAAACAATCGAGTTACATACACGCCCGCTTCTGCGTAGCGTAGCAGTGCGTTTATTCTATCAGTGCTGCAGTTTCTCAGTACTAACAGCCTGTACGGTTGCAATCATGCCTCGACAGGATACGCCAGAGTTGGAGGCTGAGGCCGGCCCTGTCATCCCGCACCACCATGAGGATGCCGCTTCCGTCTCTGCGCCTGCAAAGATGAAGGAAAAGAAAAAGAAGAAGGGCAAGCAGGTAGCCATCACGGCCGATGATGAGCAATCCAGCTCTGATGAGCCCGCCCATGCAGTTGTTACTGTCAAGGATGCGGCTACAGAGGCTACGGATACGGCCACCGCTACGGCCAAGATGCCCGAGAAAACAGTAAGTGCTTTCTTCTTTCACTAATAACAGCTTTCTAATTCGTCAATTTACAGGCAGTTGGCGACATCCCGCAGGAGGAGAACAAGTGCATGGATGTTGTTCCCGATGGCGGGGAAAGTGAACTCGAGCTCATGCGTCGATGGGACATCAAGGAGCCGGAGGGATACGCTGATCTGCCACCAATTTTTAGCTCTGCGGACCTGGAGCTGGACGATACTGAGGCCTGGAGGCGGATCCATCGCCGCTAACCGTCCTGGAAGTGTGATTAGGTTAGGAGTGCAAAATACAAGCCCTTAGACCTGGGCTTGCCGGAAAGACTCGAGGGGACGCCATCGACACCCAAGTCGAGATAAAGAAGCGCCAACAGCGTTCGGGAAGGGGGACGTTGCCTGACGGTGTTTTCGCTCCAGGAAATGGAAGGTCATCGTGCTAAAAGATCACTTCCACTGTGCCGCAGCCACTGAAATGACAAGAACTCATCAGCGGCGAAACATTCTGGGGATGGCAACAGCCCTCGACGCGACCGAGTACCTAGTAGCTCCCAGTAATGGGGATGATTCCCTCTCGGCAAGCACAAATGCAACGTCAAAATGCCTCGTCTCCGAGGCGATGAAATTCTGCTGCTGGAACTTCGGTTGCGCTGCTGAAGCCATCACGTCTCATAATAGCTCTCGCCAAAACAAAAATTCCCGATGAATGACTGGGGTAGCTGTGGGCTCCCTCGGCAGGTAGACGAGCAATATCGGGGTCCTTGGCTCCACGGGTTATGGATGCGCCTTCTTCATCGCGCGGTGGCCAGAGCAGTCCCAACCCACACACCGCATTCCGCCATCCCAAACTCCGTCCGCGGGGTGGAGGCGATATGATTAGAAAAAAAGCTTTGTGGCATCGCGGTTGCCGATAGATGAAGCCGACAACCCGGTTAGCAGTATTGCTGCTCCTCTTGGCCGACGCAACAGTGCCACTCGCGACTGCCGAATGACACCCGTTCATAGCAAAGAGCTACCGCATAGGATCGACAGTCACACAAGACCGAAAGTTCCCATGCCCGCCGCCTGTCCCTGTCCCTGACGGGCAAAGTGTCATCCCGCGCCCAAGCATATATTTTCCGAGTTGGTAAAGCTTCAGTCACGACAATATCCGGGTTCGCATTCTCCAGCCGCTTATCTCGCGCCGCTCAGTGGCCAGGCCCAGACGAGGCCGAAGCATCGGCCAATGGAGGTGTGCGGATACGGGCATGTTGTTTGCCTAGCACCATTTACCCGCTGCGCGATATACCCGCTACCTCGACACTGGAGCCCGGTTCTGTGATGATGATCCCACGATGTTGCTATTTGCGTCTCGCCGCAGGCCGGGGGAGGGCAGTCGATATTGCGTTTCTGGGCCTGGAAAGCTTACTCGAGGACGCTAGGTGCCCTCCGGGTTGCTCGGCGATGGAACGTCCTGGCCACCGGGTCTAGACTGGACCCGCAATGAGACGGCGCTCCCCCTGTCCCTGCCGGGGAGGTGTGAGGTCACCACGCGATGCTCCAAATGGCAACGCCCTCAGGCCCTGGGGGCCGACCAGCCATCAGCGCCCATTAGCTCACCCTTCTCGCACACTACCCACCGCCCACCGCACGCACATGTCGAGCCCGCCCGTCTTCTTGTGGATGGCCGCACGCTTTTAGCCTCGACATCGCAACATAGACGGTTGTTTAGCCAGTTGCCCCAAACCCGCACCACTGCCACAATATGTCAGCCGTTAAGGTCGGTAGGTGTCACACGAGAAAGGTACGGGTGTTGCGTCCGTCCCAGGTGCAACACTCCCCAGTCTGCCTTCCCCGGCTGCCGGACCGGACATGGGTCAGGAGACATATGGATGATTTCGCCATTTGCATCTCTATATCGCCTCGATAGTATCGTGGCTTGTCACGACCAATCCCAGCCCAATCTCGCGTGCCGTTCCCTGCCTGGGAATAGCCTTGGCCGTGTGTGCTGCCCGACCACGATCCTTCTCGGGACGAGCAGCAGCACAGCAGCATGGAAGCACGATAAATAGCTACCCCTCGCCGCGTTCTGGGCATTCTATTCCTCTCTGCCAAGCTCCACGATATCCAGGTTTCTAGAACACAGCATCACTCGTGAGCTCTCATACATCACTCAATCAACATGGCTCGGTTTGCCCTCTTCGCATTGGCCACGGTCGCTGCCCTCGTCAACACCAGCGTCGGCTACGGCTTCAAGACACCCTGCCCCGTGGACAAAGACATCTGCGGATGGGCTCTGCAGTCCAACTATGGTGAGCACATGCCTTCCTCTTTCCCATCCAAGATTCAAGTCACTGACAGACACCAGGCTACGACAACGAGTACCTCTCAACGGCAGCATCTGACGCCAACCAGGACGTAAACCAAGGTACCATCGTCTTCGACAGCATCTACAACTGCTACCCCAACGGCGAAGTGGTATGGAGTGTGTGGTGTGGCGGCGGCGGCACGTGCGACAAGCAGGCCAGCGCGAGCACCCACGCCCTGTGCAAGGGAGAGCCCGTCGAGACGGGCCGCCAGCCGCCACAGTACGGCGAGGAGGAGCCGTACGAGGGCGGAGAGGAGGAGCCGTACTACCCGCCTGATGAGGAGTGGTATCCATGAAGGGGAGAGAGAAGTTCGGGGAGGATTTGGGTTCGGGGTGTGGATTGGGTTAAGCCATGGGTTGTGTGTGTAATTCTAATATTCAAGGGATGCCACCTATCATAAAGAACTATTTACTGGTAATTTTCAATTTTCAAAGAGGCCGCTGTGGAATGCATGCAGGCCTCCAACAAAAATAACCCGTGAGATGCATGTCGGGCAAAAGCTGAAAGGGCGGTGAGAGGCGACAACCCCCCTTCTTCCACGATAAGGGATTTACCAACCCGGACGGTTCTGACATTGTGAAAGCGGGAATCCGGGGAAGATAGTTGATTATCTGTCACATTGGAGGAAACATTGGAAGCGGAACAATTTGGTACATAACCTACTTACTTCTCCCTAGCACACGAAACGAAATGAAACGATGGTCAAAATGGTTGGATGATTGTCGAGAAGCCCGTTGCCATGGAAACCAGGGGGTTCCCTAAACCCCTGACACAAACACCAAGTGACGTATCGATCAATGGCGACACGATGGCTTGGGAGTATATCTGCAAAGCACATCATAAACGGTAGCTTGGAATGTCCCAAGTGGTGACATGAATCACGGCAGAGTCGAGTATCTTGGCAGGGATAACAACTATCCTACAGCAGCAATCGTAGCTTCTCTACAAATCCTAAGAGGTGGGTGACCCATCCTCCTCCCACTAACCCAATTCAGCGCCCAGACCCGCTTCAGCCCAATATCTATGTACCTTTTAAAAGTTGACCTGAGGTCCACGTTCAAAGTCTTCCCTGTCCACCCAGGGCTTGTATTGGACAAGTCGTATACCCAGAGGCCTAATATCAGACCTGATGCTAGCCAGCCTGTCTCAAGAGTAAACTTCTGGCCAGTACTCTTCACGTTTCTGGTTTTCCTCTTCTTCCTCCTCCTCTTCTTCCTCTTCTTCCATTTCACTCTCTTCATCCTCTCCTTCTCCTCCTTCCTGTTCTTCCTCTCCGGTGACATTTTGTGGCACCCAACGCCACAAGCCAGCCCTGGCGGGATCAAAATGGGCAAATATCATATCTAGGGGCGAGCCAGAAGCGGCGGCGGCGGCGGCAAGAGCGCGCACCCAAGCTTCCTCCTCGTCACCAAAGTCGAAGAGGTTGACTCGTGCAAGGTACTCCTTTGTGAACCACCAATGAAACCCGCGAATGCGGGAGGCCGCGGGAATGCCGAGAACCTCGGCGGCGTTGCAGCCGGTTGCCCAACGAGAGAGGTGTAATGACTCTAGATTGTCAAATCCGGTCAAATCGAAACCGGAGAGGCTCCGACCCCTCATGTTCCCCAAGCCAATATATCGAAGAGTTTCCTTGTGGACAGATAAGATGGGAATCATCGCGGAGAGCTTCCAAGGTGCCATCGTCCCGGACTCCCCTGCGTCTAGCTCGAAACGCTCAAGCCGAGTCGGCCACTTCAGAAGGTATTTGATATCCGTGATAGCACCTTTAAGTTTGAGGAGCTGTATCTTTGTGACCGGTGATGATCGCTCCTATCAAGCAGTGTAAGTGGTTAGCTATATCCCTAACTGATCTACTGCGTCTCGTACTGTGAGTATAGTTTGGCAACTCACCTTGAGGACGGTCTGCAACGGCGCACCAGTCGAAGGCAAGACACCCTCCAGAACAAGGGTCTTGATATTGCTTGTTAACCTGTAAAGGCTGTTGCAAATTATAGGAATACAGAAGCCTTAGGTATCATTGCGCATGATATTATCCGAGCTCCAGGCAGTCTCGCCCACACACCGTATCTTGCGTAGATGTGGCATGTTTCGTACAGCAGCGCGAGTGGTCTCCCAAGTTTCCTCCCCAGCCCCTCTGAAATACCCCCCAATTTTGAGCGGTGTCGTTTGCCCCAACCAGGTGGCGAAGTCCTCTGCGATGGAAAACGGGAGTGTCGGGTTGGTTTGATGTCCGTGAAAGAAATCTCGAGAGTTCCACAATGCTGCCGAAGTGAAAAATTCTGGGAAAAGCTTCGATGGAGCAGATCCCTGGATGGCAGTGAGTGCAGGCGCCCGTCCCAATTTCTGACCCAGTTAACATGAACGGAACCGATCGGGACGAATATATGAATGTAGATGATCGGCATGATCCGGTCGTGAAAAGGACGACAAACTAACGCTAGAGTCCTCACTTCTCGGAAAAGACCCAAGTACCGACGGTCGCCATGCACTTCGGCGAATCTGTGAAGCATTGAGCATACGAGTCTGAATATCTGGTTGATCAATTCGTTGGGCAGATCAAGGATGTTGGTTCTTTTGCGCGAAGCGGACTGAATGCTCGCTCCGGTCATAGCTATCAAAGCCATGGTGGTTGTAGGCTGAGCGTCCCCGCCAAGTTCTGCGACAGGTGTTAGCTATGTTTCTTTTCTCCCTAGAAAAAGTTGCAAGGCCTAGATTGAAAACTTACGATCCAAGATCGCTTGCTGTGGCGACATCTTTCCGAAGGGCGGGCACCGCGAAACAAGTCTGCAACTTGCAAGAGGGTAGATTGGAGTGGCAGGATTGGAGTTTGGAGGACGGGAGTTTTTGGAATAATGAGAGGCAGTGCGAAAAGTGTGAAGGCGCAACATGGGATGAAAAGAGTCTCAATGTTATCTCGCTCAACACTACGCCCCGGATTGCGCCCCACCGAACAAAACAAAGCCCCTGAGCACCGCCGTCACAGAACGTACACTGGCCCTGAGAAAAACCTGCATTGCTATCTTGATGCTCGTTTAAGTAAGACGCCGTTGCTGTGTACTGACAACCAGAACCTCCCATGCGGATATATCTCCCTCTCACAAACAATGCGGACAAAGAACAAAAGAAACTCGTAAGTCGTCATTATAAGTCCGCCGTTTACCACGCCCGAACGCACCGGGACGCTTCCGATCCATGACTCCAGATATTAAGCCCGATGCATATCTCCATTATCCAACGAGAGTCCAACCAAATTATCGTGTCCTCCCATTCCCTCCCAAACAACTTCAAGTCAGAGTAGCCAGCATAGCCCTCATCAAACTCGGGGGCGGACCTATCGACGGCGCAAGTCAGCCAAAGTTCTCTTCTCGTCCTCGGCACTCCGATAGGCCAGGGAAAGCAATCCCACCTTTACCGATGCCTCGGCACGCTAATAGACATCCTACCTTTTCTGTCCTTCTCAATCCTGAGTCCCCTCGTCGGCTCCTCGACGCGCTCTATCTCTTCCTCGTACAGCACCAGCTCGCCGGTTGACAGCCGCTCGGCTCTCACGACGTCCCGGCTCGCGTGACGGGCGTGACGGCTGTGGCGGCTTCGTGAGCGATGGGGGGCCACGACGATCTCTCCAGGGTGCGGGCGATGGGACATCACGACCATCTCTCCTGCGTGCGCGCGGTGGGCGTCGACGATAACGGGTGTCACAGTGTCATAGGATGAGGCAGTGTCGTATGACGTTGTGGTATCGTACGACGATGTGCTGGTCGTGTAGGTGCGGGCAGGTGATACGTTGCGGACAATGGCGGGGGTTTCCACAAACTGGACCGTGGGAGCGGCCGGCGGGGCCGGCGGAGCCGCCACAACTAAAGTCTCAGATGCGTAGTGGTGAGAAGACGGGGCAACGTCAATAATCTCGGTGCGGCGCTCTTCGATGGTGTCCCCAGCGCTGGAACGCGCCTCTAGGATCTCCAGTTCGCCTGCGAGTGTGTGAGCATTGCACCTTTGTCACAAGAGGGGGAAGGGACGAATATACCTTTCTTGTACTCGCTGGACAGCTTGAGCAAATCGTCGATATTTTGCTGCCCCAGGGCCTTCTGGATGATAATCGTATTGCCCTACAGCACGTTAGCGATGCCAAGAAAGTGATCTGGCAGATGCTTACCTCCTCGACGAACGGATAGCCGAACTCGATGAGCGCTCTTTTGGAGATCAGGCGAGCGGGAATGCGCGTCTTGCCCTTCTTGGGATACTCACTCCTGGCGGTGACGGTGGTCCCGCCGCTTGTGCTCGAACTGCTGGTGCTGGAAGATCTCGAGCTGCGGCGTGTGGTCCGTGACGACCGGCTCCGCGACCGGCGCCGACGAGTGCGCACCATCTCCTTCTCGCGGACGACTTCTGGCAGACGGAAATCGTCGTCACCGAACCGATGCGGGTCTGCTACTTGGATGTCTTCGTACTCTCTTTCGACATATCGCCTCGGAGGGGGCAGAGCCTTGTGACGCGGTAATGGGATATCCATGTAGGGCGGCGCGCGATAGTCGCCTCCCCTAATTGGGGGGCTTATATCGCGGTCGAAATGGCGGATCGGTCTGCGGTCAAATGTATCCAGGCTCGACTGCCGTCTCACGGGCGCGCCTGGGCGCCTTCGCGGTGGCGACGGGCTGCGGACCCGTTCTCTCTCTCTCTGGATAAACATTCTGCGGCTGACCTCGCTCTCGGGCGACGGGCCTCGGCGACGCTCGACCCGTGGCTCATCATCGTAAACGGTTCGGCGCTCGCGGAGGACAACATCGTCCTCTTCGTACTTGCGGTAGCGCCGTTCCGAGGCATCTCGGCCGCCACGGGCGTAGACGTGGTCAGCCTCCCTCTCGAATCTGTCGCGGACGTCGACGTAGCCGTCGCGATCACGCCCCTGGCCGCGATCTTGCTCCTGGAAGAAGCGGTCGCGGTCCCAGCGATCGCCGCGGTCGCCGCGCTCGGGACGGCTCAGTTCCGCAACAGGCGCCCGAAAGGCCATGACGTCGGTGACAAGGCTGGCTCAGGAGTGGGGTGTGAGTGGGCGGCAGTTCAGAGTGAGAAATTGATGAGGCGAAAAAGGGTGTTCCGTCGGAAAAGATTTTGGTGTGAAGATTTGCCTGGGCTGGTTCGAGTAATTTCGACTAAGGGTGGTGGGAACAGCGGGTGTCGAGGGAGGACCCAAGATCTCGACAGGGAGCCCCGCGTCCAAGATATTGGTCCGATGACGACAGTCGAGCCACTCAAACAGCAGGGGTGTTTGTGCCGTCCACTTGAGAGGGAGCCAAGCACAGCCCCGAGCCACTCACGACACGCCAACTGAGATGCCCCACTTGGGATTCTCTTGCCTTCTGTGATTGATACGATGCTGAGTCCGCGGTCCGGGTGAAAGGCCTGGGGGTAGAAGGGGTTTGGGCGCTCGATTGCCTCGTCCTGATGTGTGAATCTCGTCGAGTCAACTGATGGGTTTGGTGTCAGTTGGCTGCCTGACCGCAAGATGGCAACACACTGACCACAGGCTGACTGATTGCACCGCCGCTGTTTTCGTCCACCGCGTCGAAATGGCAGCAACACGTTGGGCAAGGCATAGCGACCTAGCAGAGCCTCGCCATTTTATCATTCTGGGCAAAGGCGCAATCAATCCGGTGTTGCGACGATTTTTTCGGACGCCGTCGAACCGACGCAGAGCTTGGACGCGAAGTTTCTCCACCACGCAATCGCCTAATAGTACATGTTAGTGAGGCCCGCACAGTAGCCCGTCCTCCCTAACAGCCTTTAGCATGCAGATTGAGTGCCTTGTGCCTCGGAGTAGCGTCGCACCACTGCACGCACGCTCCCAGTCGAAGTTCCGCCTCGTCGAAACCATATTGATCCTCCAGGGTCTTTTGTTGCGGCTACCAGCTCACAAACAGCCCCCCTTCCCTGCTTGTCGTTGCGGCAGTTGCCAGCCACCGGCTCGGTAGGGTTGCTCTCGGGCCTCGTCCGGCTGATCTCCAGCTCAGGTTTTCTCAAGCTTCCGCGTTGGGCCAGGTCTCCGTCTCCCTCGTGCGCCTAATGTTCCACTAGCTGCCCAGCCCAGGTTCCGGCAAGATTGGGCATCGTGTTCGTCCGGGAAGGGATGGCGATTTGATGATTCTCTTCGGCTGCAGAAAGACTCGCACAGCCCCAGCTTTTCGTGGGAAGGTCTCGGAAGGTCCTCCGATAGCCTCACACGCACAATGACGTCGGTGCTCTCAAAGGGTAAACGACGGCTGTTGAGGCCCAACCCCAGCACTGCCCAGCCACCGTTGCAGTTCCAATTGCCCAACCACAGATCGTTGCTGAGCGGTGTGGAGCAAGCGCAGTGATGCCGCAGCCCGGCGTCCCGCACTTCGGCGAGAGGTCGAGACCTGAGCTAACGTGGTGGCTTCAAGTTCGAATTCCACCCACAAAATACCAAAGGATGCTTGATTAATTTAGATCGCGGTTCGGTCCCTGCCGCACTCCGTATTCCAACGAGCTGGTTCGGGCACTGGAGTTAGGCCTCGGACCTGGCCAACTCACGCCTCGACCTGCCTCAGCCACGCCGTTGCACTCACACTTTGCAATCTAGCAAACGTAAATCTTTATAGTAAATTGTAGAAATATGGTACTAGCCGAGTTACCATGGTTTTATCTACTTCTCCAAAGTATCGCACCGAACTTTTCCGGATTTGGCGAACGCTCGAGTCAAACCACCGCTTGCCATTTTGACCCCTTTTCCGAGGAAAACAAAACTCCGGTTATATGGTGCAACCCAAAACATGCGAAATGCCCACTCATACAAAACGAAAACATCCAACTCGTTGGAGAATTATGCGGTAGCAGCTGCTACTGGCGCCGCCTCCCCACTTTGTGCCTCCGGCTGCTCAAGCAGACCGAGGTGGAAGCTCCGGATGATAGAGTCGGCATCGTCGATTGCGATCGGCCTTACGTCGGCAAGCGCCTTGATCTTGGCCGTCACCTCCTTGAGTTGGTCATCGGTCATGCTGAGGCCCAACTGGGCCGCGCGGGTCTTGACAGCGTTCCAGCCGGTAAGACGGGAAGCGAAGTGGACGTAACGTGTCAGGCCGAAGTCTGCGGGGTTGAGGATCTCGTATGTGCTGGGGTTGTTGAGGATCGCCTTGGCGTGGATGCCGGCCTTGTGGGTAAAGGCACAGAACCCAGTGATGGGGTTGTTGAAGGGGGTGTTGACCTCCACGGCCTCGGCTACCATATCCTCAATCTGCTTGGATTAGCCATGTACCAGAATGTTGGGCTGACAAACGTACCTCCTTGAGCATGTGCAGCTTGTACTTGCTCTTCACATACTCGGGCGAGGTCACCACCATGCGGGCGAGCAAGCCTCCAAGGGGCGTGATGCCGTTGCGCTCACCAACTGTGCGTGCATTAGCTCATGTCTGACAAGTCGAGAAGGGAAATACCTACTTCCAAGAACGCTGGTGTCGATGTGGGTTGCGCCGGCCTCCAGGGCGCAGTACGCGTTGGCGATGCTGCAGCCAGTGTCGTTGTGGAAATGTGTCTCAATATCGCAGGCTATTTCGCGTCAGCTAAGGCATCGTCAAAAAAGGCACAAAACTTACAGACAACACCCCTCAATGTGCGAACAAGCTGGAAATTCGAGTTAGCGGTTATCTCCTAAACCCCAAGATTCCCAGTTCAACCACATACATCGTAGACTTGGCGGGGAGAGGCGCAGCCAACAGTGTCGGCAATACCGACGCGGTTGACACCGACCTTGTCCACGGCCCGGTACAGGGACAAAAGATCGACGAGGTCGGAACGGAACGAGTCCTCGCTCGAGACTGCGAATGTTAGCAGGAGTTTTCTGCCGAACCAGAGTTGCACTCACATCGAACCTCAAGGCCCTTGGATTTGATGTACTCGATAACCTCGATCGCGGTCTTCTCAATGTAGGCCATGTCCTTGCCATGGCTGTGCTCGCGGAGGAAGCTTGATGTGCCAATGACAACATCCAACCCGTCTACACCAGTCTCAACCGCCAGCTTGGCATCGCGCATGTCGCAGCGGATATCTAGGGATGTTAGTCGCGTCGATTTGGCATCGGTAAAACGACTCACGGGTCAGAATCTTGGCCTGTTGCACACGTTAGCTTCGAGCCCCCAAGATCCCAGGAAAAGAAACGCACCTTGAGGCCGAGCTTGCAGATAGCCTCGCAGTCCTTGCGAGACTGCTCCGACGCGGCGGGCGACGTCAACTCAATGTAGTCAACTCCGAACTCGTCGAGAGCTGTCGGGGCGCCGTGTTAGTGACAGGGGCTCAACAGGAGCGGGGCATCGTCAAGCATACCCTTGGCACTAGGGGCAGAAGCGAGGTCAGCAAAATCCTGGGGATGCAAAGCCGGGGTCGGCGCGGGGCACTAACATCTTGATCTTAGTCTCGGTGTCGAAGTAGGCGTTTGCGAACTGCTCGCCCTCTGCTCGGCTGTCAGCACGCGACCTCGGATGAAAGCGCAGCGAGTGCACACGCACCGCGAAGCGTCGACTCAATGATCTTGAAGCTGTCGACATTGGAGAGGAAGTCGCCCACGGGCTGGTAGGGGTTCGACCGGAAGTTGGCCTGGACACGCAATCAGCCAAAGTTTCCCTCGAGACAGCGCCCAACTAACATTGCCGTTGCCTTGGTGCTTGCCGTTGGTAGCGGCCGCGCCGTTCGCGCCGTTCGCGCTGTCGGTTCCGCACATTCTGACTGAGGTTCTGGTGAGGGGGACGGGGTTCGTCAATGGCAGGGAGGTTGTCAATGGCAAGCAAGAGGTCAATTGTACGACTGTTGAGAGAGTTCAAGATGCTAGGAAATTATGGAAAGTTGGCGGCCCGATGTCGCTGAAATACTTTAGTTCGCAGCACGTCGTCCAGTGATGAGTCAAGCAGAGTTTTCAGTGCAGTTACGACCCCGCAGTGGCACAAAACACTGGCGGGGTGAAAAGATGCCCACACCGCCTCGGATTGGGGCTTCTGATTGGCCGACTCGGCCAGGAGGGGCACTGGCAGTACTTTACACGTCACACGCATCGCGGTCCCCGGATTCCGTCCATCTTTACCAGCCGTTCTGGGATCCAAGATGACTAGCCGACCTATTAGCAGGCTCTTATATCTTCCGCTTGAGCGTTCCAAGGAAATAAGTCGGCCTGTGGGTTTCCAACCATCTCCGAGGAGGCTTAGACATGCGGCTTGTGCTCGGCGTTGCCTCTCACCTGGATGAGCAGCTCCGCCATGGTCAGGGTCTGGCGTCCCGAACTGACAAAAACGGTGCCATAGGTATCTAGTGATAATAAGTAGTATTCGCACCGGCTCGCGTCGAGCTATATGCCCATTTCTCACATCGGCGACATTCAAGCTTCCGATTCCGGTTGTCCTCGACGGAGAATGGGTAGGATCCATGCAATCGGTCGCCTCCGCCGTTGGCACGCGCAAGTAGCCGATCAACGGATCCCCCACTTTATGGTGTGCACAACTGGAGCGCAACTGGGAATCTGGGGCACCATAAGCCCGGGAAGGGAGAAAATAAATCGTCCCGATGTTACTCTGGTGCATTGTCATGGGCCCCTTTCACTGATCTGGGCTACTATGGCCATGCAATGGGGGAGATGCCAGCTCATCCTGGACGACTCCTTGGGCCGAGGCTCAACCGATCGATGCGGCTCGATCAATGCAGCTACCGTCCTCCAGCACCTCGGATGGACCGTTGAATGGCCTGATCACTGTTCCTCAACGGCGCCCGTGCATCACCGGGTCAATTCCGTACACTACTTAGCAGGAGCGGCCCCCATTTTCAAGATACACAACTATCCCTTTGGCAGCACCATAAATAGAAAGCTCGAGACACCCAGGCTCCAGCACTCAAGTGGCGAGGATCCCCAGCCCATCCAGGACCAACCAAGCAGAACCCCGCTACGCCAGCAGCGATACGCCGCCCCTATCCACAATGTGCATCGTTCTCCTCACAACATCGCATCCCAAGTATGCACTCATCGCGATCGATAACCGCGATGAATACATTCTCCGCCCCACAAGCAAACCCCACTGGTGGACAACGCAAGCAGAATCCTCATCGCTATCCAAGCCGGTCGAGGTCGAAGTGCTCTCCAGCCGGGATCTCCAGAGAGCCGAGCACGGGACATGGCTTGGCATCACAAAAGGGGGCAACTTTGCTGTGCTGACCAACTACCGCGAGACCGACACTCACGATATGGCGAACCCTGTGCACGGCAAACGGAGCCGGGGAGGAATCGTGACAGCCTGGCTGGCTGCGGACCCCGAGGAGCCCACCGAGTCGTTTACGCGGCGGATGGTTGAGAGCGGCGACGTCAAGGGTGTTGGTGGCTTCTCGCTCATCTGTGGGAAGCTCCGCAAGGCAAAGGGAAGCCGGGAGCTCGAGCCGCTAGCGATCCTCTCGAATCGTCACAACCACAAGGACCACATTCCCTGGATTTGCGACAAGCGCGGGAGCGTCTACGGCCTCAGCAACGCCACGTATGTCAGGGACGTTGACGACGAGCCGCTGTGGCCAAAGATTCAGAAAGGGTCCGACGCGCTCGCCCAGACCATCTCGGATGCCATCGAACGCGACCTCAGCGAGGAGGCGTTATGTGATGATCTATTCAAGATTCTAGATAAGGACGATTTCCCGGCTAATCACGGCATGGACCTCGAAGAGGGAATTCCTCTGCTGAAGCACTCTATCTTCGTTCCGGCGTTTGGTGGCCAGCAGCATCAACGAGAGATGGAGGAGGCGAGGCTGAGTGGTAGGCCAGAGCTGACTGAGAATGGGCCAGCGGGGGAGGAGCTCGCAGGACAGCCAGACACGAGCTTCACTGGATTTCAGACCGGCCTCTACGGGACGCAGCGCCAAACTCTGGTGCTTGTCGACTGGGAGGGAAATGTCTCTTACACGGAGCGTTCGCTCTGGGATTCCAACGGCAACGCGATCCTGAGAGGGGCTGGAGATGTGAAGTTCAACTTCAGGATCGATGGCTGGGAACTGGAAGAGGTATCAGATGTCGGGACGGGCCTGTATTGGACGTAATAGATGGCAACATACTCTTCCTGGCGCTTCAGTCGGGGGATCTCTCGGGCAGGTCTGGAAATACCCTTGAAGGGTGCAGCGTTGGATAGCACCCTTCTTCGAGTAGATAGCATCTAAGCACCATCGATGGGCACATGCGAAAGCACCAAGCCCTTTTGCATGCAATGGCTGCTTTGCGTGAGACGTAGATAGTGCCCGATGTCAAAGATTTGCTGCTGTTTTCATCCCATGTACACAACAGAGTCAACCGGGAAACTGCACCCTTCGCGCTCTTTCCCACCTGATTTCCTGCCTGCTTTTCCAGAACATTTCCAGCCCCGCGGCAAATCCTTCATTCAAGAAAGAAGACGAGGGAGTCCGCTGCGGTTTCCGCCTCGTCCTTTGCATCACTGTCGCTTGCCCTGTCCTCCGCGAAGCAGTTTGGTTCACCTGGTCAGCAGCCCAGCGCGTCCTTGCCATCGCGTCCTCGGCCTCTCCACCAAGGTAAGTGCATTACCTCCGATAACCGTTCGAGCCGGGTCGCAGCGCCGGGTTTCACCGTCACCTCCCACGGCTGTCATTGCAACAAACGACCCATACAGACAGCCGCGTCTCTAACCTCCCCGTCAACAAACGGATCTGTGCTAATCCGCCATGAGCAGTATTACTCAGTCGCCTCCCAAGAACTCCCACGAGCTATCCAGTCGCCTGGTGTTCTGGGATTTGACAGAGACTGGGTACCGCGACCGGCGGGTTAGCGATTCGACAACGGTCGCTGTCTCTCCTACAGCCGAAAGAGCAGGCAGCCGCCAGCCAAAGAGGGCCTCCAGACGCTCAGAGTTGCTCGCCAGTGGGCCGTCGCAAGAGACACAGATAGAAGCCCGCAACTCAGCGGCCACCGGAGACACAGCCGTCACTCCGGAAGCCTTCGCCGATATATTCCGCGCCCTGGTCGCTACCTTCACCGATCTTCTCTCTGAGACGGCAAGGCTTTTATTCATCTCTTCTACGCCGGCCGTTCGCCTTGTTGAACAGGCTCTACGCATCGACTGGATCGTCTTTGTCCAGCTGTCTAAGATCTGGGTTCAGTTGATACGCTAGGCCTTACGGACTATCTGCCTGCTCCCTAGATCTGCAGCCCTCGGCGCGTTGCTTGCTTTGTTTCGAGCAGTTAGACATCTCATCCAGAAATGGAGAACGTCCCGACGGCAAAGCTCGCCCGGGGAGAGGCCTGGAAAACCTACCACAAGCAACGCAAAGACCGGGGCCTCGAGGAACGACCAAAGATAAGCGGCCCAATTCCGATTCCTCCGAAGCCGCTCGCTGAGTATGCAGTACCGAATGGCTCGCAGCATTCTCCCCAGCAGGAAATGCCAAAATCGCGGACCCTAGGCGTGCTATCCAGTATCAGCCAATCTTTATCCCGAGCCTCTCTCAGCCGCCCGAATACCAGGGGCCGCAATGTCAGTGGCTCGTCCGGGAGCGCTGTCACACCGGTCCCAAAGCAACCACGGCCGTTCATATCGCGTTTTGGCAGGAAGTCTCTTGAGCCGACCCTCGAGATAGATACAGAGTGGAGTGAACTGGGGTACAGTCCTGTCCCACCCTTGCCTATTCCAAACGATCCCCGGGCAGTGTCGAAGGAAATGCCATCGCAGTACTGGACCGGCCGGTTCACTTCTCTCCATGACCAGCTCGAGAGCGAACTTTTGGAGCCTGAGAGCCTCAACGTAGTCATGGAGGGGCTGATAGCCAGGTCGTCTCTTTATGGAAAGCCTGGCAACACCTCGTCGCCATCGGCCCGCGCTCTGAACAACCCGTCGACTTCGGTATACGCTTCTACCCGGCTCCCACGACACAGCCTTGGTTCCTACCATCCGAATGTAAACCACGGAGTGGATACCAATCCAAGGAAGTCTTCCCATGGCATACATCACTCAGCGACCAGCAACGCTATTCTTGAGACGGCGCGCAAAAGCAGCGTAAACAGGTCTCGGATTTCCCCAATCTCGTATTCTCGAGGTGTTCCACAGTCACTGCCGACCTCAAGGCTCCCGTCATATGACCAAGCCACCGCTATGCCGGTGCCATTACATAGCGATAGTCTCCTCAATAGCTTCCCTGATAGCCCTTACGACGGCGATACGCTGATGGAGAGTCACGATCATTCTCGGGAAATGGGACGCGCCCTGGCTGTCGCGAATGCCGAGGCATTGACGGACGAAAACAGCCGCCGCATGCGTGTGTTGGTGCAGCTCGAGTCGTTTTGCATGACAGATGAGGCTCGTCGCTCGCTGTACAAGTGGCAACAGAGTTTCGCGAGGCATGCCAAGTGCGAGGCACTGCTGCCGCCGGGTGGCTCCATGGAGGAGCGTCATCGAAAAGCACCGGGAGGTCTGGTATCGAGACTGGAAGGTCTGTTGCACCGAAGCGATGGCAAGAGCCTCACCGTGGGGAAGCAGAGAGGTCAGCGACCTTCTCTGCCCCAACCAGCGCCGGCTTACACCGCAAAACCGAGAGCATCCTACAACGGCGGGCAGGGGGCGTTGCGAGGGAGTAAGACCGGACCGGATGCTGGCATGGGAGCGGATAAATTAAAGAAGGCGAGCGTGTTTGCAATCTTCTGAGGTGTTGTGCTCCCACTGGTCGGATGACGAATTCTTTTGGTCTGATAAAATTTTGGCAGTCGGACGTGTCGGACTATCGCGAGCCGACCTAGGGCTCTTAGCACACCATGAATGGAGGAAAGTCTCTGGCGGTTTGGAACCAACTTGTTATTTTTGTGGCGATTCTTGCTGCGCCGGTCATATACCTGTTGTTTGTCAGGGCGGCGCCAAGAGGAGCACGATGTCAAGATACTTACTGGGTAGGATTAAGGGGCGCGCAGCCCGGCGGTGTAATTAACTGTACTAGTAATGTAAAATAGAAACACAGATAGGACGTCACATCACACCTCAGCCAATACCCATCGGCAATCCAGTGAAGCCTTCGATCAAGCCCTCCAAAGGGACTTTGGTTTGTCGTATTTGTCTATCATGCCCAAGGCTACTCGCCATATCATGTCACCACCCAACCGGATGGTTCACCATTCAAAATAATGCCAACGCCATCCCATGCAAAGAATACGTAACAGCCCGCTACGCCGAGCCAGGATTTCCCCAATATTCACACATGTCCCATCCCATTCCTGTCCGCGAGATCGGTAAGCGCGCAAGATCACTTGGCGCTCTTCCTACTCTTCAAGTAGTCCCGCAGCTGCTCGTATTTGCTGACGAAAAACATGCCCTTTTTGTCGCTCTTCCACTCGAGCACGCCGATCTCCTCGGCGTAGGAGCTCAGGGCAACGTACTCTTCCACCGAGTCAAAGTCCTTGAACAGGAAGCCCGGCGTGGTGCGCATCCGCTCGTTCTCAAGCTGCCACAGGCGGATCTGGTCAACCACTGTTGGCGGCAGCACAGGGCGGCCGGCTGCGACCGCGGTGCGTGCCATTTGTTCGTGGGCGTGTGACGCGAGGTATGAGATGATCTGGTCGGCGGTGATCCCGTATGATATCGCGCGGCGGATCGAGTCCCGCGTTAGACGGCCTGTGACCATACCAGGGAAACGCATAGTTAACGTGGAGAAGAGGGCGAGGACGGCGATTTGAAGCGGGGAGGAGGTGTAGGCGTAGAGGCGGTAGTTGGTCTCGATAATGACAGAGCCCTTGCTTTGCGCCTCGGAGGCGCCGATGCTTGTTGCGTCGGCGCTGGCATCGGCTGTTGCTGCGGCGAAGCCGGATGATACGGAGCGTAGGGCCGATGCCGAGCTGGTGAGGGTTGTGGCCAGGCGTGTTGGGAAGTACTGGCGCGTGTCACGCGGGATGTAGATAAGACCAAAGTCGACGAGCGAGGGGAGCATGTTCCGTCGTGCTTCTGTGAGGGCCGCTGTGTCGTATGCGTGGCCCAGCTCGAGCGAGGCGAGCATAAAGAGGAAGGACAGCATGTCGATGCTGTCGAGGCCCGAGTTGCTGGTGCCGGCGGAGCGATCGACGGCCTCGAGCCAGAGCAGAAGCAGCGTCCATACCTGGGCGTTGGCCTCCTGCAACAGGAACGTGAAGCCGGCCTGAGTGATGGCAATGCCGGTCTTGGAATCGGCGCGGCGCTCGACCAGACGTCCCGCGAGCAAAAGATCCTTGACGCTGGCCTTGGGACCAGCCCCAGGCCCAGAGCTCGACCCCTCGCCGCCCACGCTGCTCACCACATAGTGTAGGATGTCTTCCCATTTCTTGCGGGCGTATCGATCGAGTAAGGCAATGTCGATGGAGGGGTCGACATTCAGGGTGCTTGGCACGCCGAAGCTGTGGTGCGTACCGCCACCCTCGAGAGCCGAGCGCAGACTGTTTTTGAAGTTTGTTGTAAGATACACCTCCTGCGGCTTGTCCTTGCCCTGCGGCGTAATGGTGACGATGTGCAGCGACCGTAGTATCAAGAGCGCGCGGTCGCGTGCCATCTTCCCTTCGGGCTTGACCCATACGTCAAGCTGGGAGAGGAGGAGCGGGTTGGGCATGTACAGCATCGCCTGGACGAATATCTTGGCTAGGGGCGGTAGCATGCGGCGGAAGATGGCGAAGGCTGTCGAGGGTTGCAGGTAGAGTTTCCTAAACGTCGTTCCAGGTAGCTTCTCCAGGTAGTCGGAGAGCTGGTACGATTGGGCCGACATGACGGGCAATCGGGTGGGCTGTCGGCAGCGCTTGGTTCGATCGTGCTATCGCATGTCTGTCAGGTTGGTCGCCGGTCTTTGGCGGATCGGCGGCGGGCAGTGGTGTCGATCCGCCCGTGATAAAAAGTTGAAGTTTGGAGTCGCAGGCACCGAGCGTTGCACCGAGCGCTGACAGCCCTGTCTTGAGACCCTTGCAGCACTGGCGCCAAAGGTGGGGCGCCAACGGGCTGTTCGGGTAATCGCCGGAACGACGTCACAATGGGGGTTCGCGTCTCCAGACTGTTTGGCTTCACCTCATCCCGCGTCTCTCGCCGCAATTGGAAGCGACAAAGATCATTTGAAGATGGTCAGCAAACTACCGCCCGCGAGATTCGTCAGATCTGTTTGTACCCCTTGTCTTAAGTAGCGCAGAACTAACACTCCTCAGGTTTTGAAGTCGTTTATGGCCGAGTCTGGTCTGGAACCGAGGTTAGCCGGCACTCGTGCCCTTCAGTGCCCCTGTCTCATCACCGAAGAATATGGGGACATATCACCATGCGTTATGGCGGCAAAACTGAGGCGCAATTGCTCTCGTTCTGATTTTAGACTGGTGGTTTTGTGCCGTTCTCATCCAGCTTGCACTGTGCCTCTGAAGCCCCAAGGACGCCGCTGACAACCACGGCTCCAGGTTATTTGGGCCGCATGTAAGTGCTCTCGCCGATGTCCTCTCGAGTCTCTCTCACAGTCAATAGCTCCGTGTCACCAATGCGACGGAAGGGAAGGTGGATTTCGAGTTAGACATTACGAAAGACCACACAGTATAGTTCCCGACGTTCGTCTTGCTACCAGTGTCTTACTGACGAGAGCAGAACCGCCTCAAGATACTCCATGGCGGCACCATCGCATCTATGGTTGACCTCGGCGGCTCCCTCGCTGTAGCATCTATGGGACTCTACGCAACGGGTATTTCGACTGATATGAATAGTGAGTTCCTTCCTTGCTGGACGACAACCCCTGAAGCTTATCTGACAAATTCTGGTGAGCAGTCACCTATCTAAGCAGCGGGGGGAAGATCGGAGATAAACTCCAGGGAACTGCCGTTTGTGAAAAGAGTAGGTCAATTACCTGCCCCCAATCATCTACGCTGACAAATGGCAGTCGGGAAGACACTGGCTTTCACAACGGTCACCTTCCGCAACTCCGAGGGGGAGCTGGCCGCCAGGGGCAGCCACACAAAGTAAGCGGCCAACCATGAGAATTATCTCGCGGCTAACTCACTGTTCAGATATGTCACCCAAGCTTGGAAGGGTAACCCGCCGTATACACCACCCGAGGGTGCCGAGATATCCGATGTTGACTAGCCGCCGTCAGCTGTACCCGATGTACTCCTCACGTTAGATCAAGCGCCAGCGGTTCAATCTATCCTGCGAATATTCATCACGTTTTGCCCGCGGTGCCCTCGTAATCTGATAATTGGCATGACTCATTGCTCAATCTTGCAATCGCTAACATCATAACATACAACATCCAAAGATTTGGCGACCTCAGTGGTGCCCATTGACTCCATTCGTCCCGTTTGTACCATTCGACACACAGCAAGAGCCGGCATCCGCGGCCCCGAACGCCAGTTTGCTAACACCATCTGCCGCATTCAGCACTCCCTTGTTGCCAGCTGCGACCTGGCTTGGCGTGCTTGCGTACGAGGGCGGCACGTCCATGACTGGGTTACCAGTGAAGAAGTTGCGGGGCCGTAGCAGCAAACTCATAGGCTCCGCCGGCATGACCGGGAAGTCCTCTGGCGCGGGGAAGTGCGTCAACCCCCAAGTGTGCCAGAGCACGACGTCCGTGTTGTCGATCGACTCGGTGCCGTCGCCAATCCACTCGGGCAGTCCCCGGGACGGCTCACCGGACGTCTGCGGCACATGTCGCCCGGCAGGCCAGAGCTGGTCGTCACGATCTGCAGACACATTAGCAGGTGGTGCTCGGATGGAAACACAGGAACGTACACTTGGTGACGTGCATGGCGTAGCGAGCAAACGCCGCGCGCTTCCAGACCAAGGATCCCTCTTTGGGCAACAGCCCTGGCACTTCACGACTGACAAGCTTGTAGCTGACAGGCTTTCGGCTGATGGGGTTCAGCTTGTTCGGGTTGCAGATCTCCCAAGTTCGCGACGTCGCACCGCTGTAATCGGTCTTTGACTCGCCCGTCGTCGCCAGCTTGGTACGACGGTTATAGAATGCATTGCCGTAGAAGTTCTCGGGGCTTCCAACAGCGGCCTCGGATGGCACGGCGTCGTTAACAAACACTGTGTTCCCTTCGCCGTCGATGTTGGGGTTGATGCGCAGGCAGAACAGGTGCTGGTGGTTGTGTGCGTTGACGCCGGGGAACACTTGCGTGCCCCAGCCCTTGGTGTCCTCACCCGGATCCATCGAGTACGTGTTGAGGATGCCCGTCAGCTTGATCTCGGGCTGGATGGTGCCGTCCTGGTGGAAAGTCCACGCGACTACGTACTCGTAGTTGGCGGCGGTGAAGATCTGCTGGACGACAAGCTTGCGCCCGCGCGTGACGATCACCGACTCGTCACGGAAGTCAGTATGCTTGAAGAGAATGCCCGCGTCCTCCTCGTGGATGCAGATGGCGTTCTTGATGGTACGCACACCGCCAGCGCGCGTCGGGAAGTGTGCGTCCATATAATGGATCGTGCCTTTGCAGTCACAGCCCAGTGAGAGGCTGTTGGCCATGTAGCCCGCGCCGTACTCGCCCTGGTCGAGGGCGTGCTTCCGCTGGTGTGGGTGCTCGGGATTCCCGTATGGCACCACCATTTCGGCGAGCGAGAGGCGGTAGAAAAGCGGCCGGACGGTGCCCTTGTCGTTGAAGGTAATGTTGTTCAGCACGATACCCTCGCGGTAGGAGAAGCCGATATGGAACTTCCAGTTTTGCCACTCGATCTCGCGGCCGTTGAGCTGGAACGACACGCCCTCGGGCTGGAAGATGTTGATAGGCTTGAGGTCCTTGCGGAACCCGCCGCGAGCCTCGACCGCCGCCGGGTGGTAGTCCACGGGTGGGGCCTTGCTAAGCGGCCGGCGCACCTCGGGCACATCGATGGCGATGATCTTCTGCTTATCGGCGTCGTAGATGGGGCAGAAATCCAGCGGATACTGGTACTGGCAGCAGTCGACGTCTGGGCGGTAGTACATGAGCGCCTGCTGCAGACGGACGGCATTGCCAAAGCGCTCGTCGTAGCCGATGGTCCAGGGGTCGCAGTACACCTTCTCCATGTCCTCGGCGGGGATGCCGCTGATGCGGCACTGCTCGATGACGGCCGGGTCCTTGCGGACGATGTGCTCGACCAACTGGAGCTCCTCCATGGTGATCTGTCTTGGAGTTAGCGACACATCTCGGGGTTTGATGGAGGGCTACGACTCACAATGGGCTGCTCCCCGTCCAAAAGCCCCCAGTATGTGATAGTAGGCCCGTCCAGGTCTACCAGGCCGTCGTACACGCCACCGCCGGGCGCGATGACGACCACATCGGCCACGCGCTTCGGCCGGGGTGCCGAGTCGGGGGCGGCAAGCCAAGCTGTCGCCTCGGCCTTGCGCGGCTCATGCAGAGTCACGACGTTGAAGTGCACATCGCCGTGGGCCTTCTTGACGACTGAGATGGCTGCCTCGATCTCGGCCAGCGAGAGGGGGTCGAAGGGGTGGGGGAGCTCCTCAGCGGATCCCATGGTGGCGTCTGTCTGTCTTTCGTCGGGATAGGGGTTCCTGAGGTTCTTGAGGTTTCTTCGGGATGTTAGTGGCGGAAAGGAGAATCTGGTGGAGGGAATCTGTTGAATGGCGTTGACTGAGTTGGTGAGTCCGGAAAGGGATGACGCCCCGTGGGAGGTATTTATGTGATCATGCTTCCATCACCGGCATCAGCCAGCTCGGAGCTATCCCACATCGCGATCAATGATAAGGAGCGGCCACTTGCCCCTCCATTCGTCAATTCCCGTGGGTGTAGGCTGCACGATAAGCTTGGCTTCCCTTATCGCCGCCTTTTGTCATCAGGTCGTTGACACACTTGCGGGTTGCCCCGCTTTGGGGTTTCCGAGCCAGCGAGGTGGCGCCATCCGATGGCCGGAGGCTACGTCCTGAGCCCTCGTTTGCTCGTCCCAGTTCCCGAGTTCCCGTCAACCGTTTCCTCATCGGGCGAAAGCGTCGGCAGCGGGTTCCTTTTCCTCTCGTGGCAAACTCGGGATGGTCGGCCCCGCCACACCGGCCGCGGTGTTGTGATGTTGTGCAGACGCGGGGGCTAGGCTGCATTTGGGGGCGTGTGGACATAGCCTGCATTGGCGCCGTTTAAAACCACGAGAACCCACTATAGATCTGGAGCCCCGATTTCCGGTGCTGCTAGAGGTGGAACCTATTACTCAAAGAACGCGAGAATGTTATGCCATCTTTAAACTGACCAATGAATTTTCTCTAGGGATGTTGTGTATAATATCGACAGTCAAACATCCGTAGTAGATCGGGCAGACTCCCCGAGTGGGCTCTGTCGATAAGCAGACGATTACGAGTTTGAATGTTGTCGTGTTTCACGGCGATGTCCGCTCAGCCCAAGACATAAAGCCACAATGAAACCACCTGATATCGAGTTTTACTGCAAAACGCAACATCCCGCCAGAGCCACTATGAATGAAGCCTCCACCAACCTAGAAAAGACAGGTGCAGTTTGCTCCTTTGAACTTGAAGGCAAACGAATCTCACCACAGCTTCTACCGTAAATACAAGAGCTTGCTTGCTTGCATTCAAACAAAGCTGGATCACATTTGAATGCATATTCAACGAAGGGGGAGATGGGGTGTAAAAATATATAAAATAGAAACACAAAAACAACCTGGGGAATCGAACACTGCCCGACGCTGGCCTGAAGCGAATTCTGTACACTACCCGACGATGGCCTGTAGTAGTGTAGGCTCATACCACTGAACCGCCCCGCCAGGTTGTTGAAAGGGATTTGCTTGTTCAAATACATATACCTTGGGACTTGTGGGCGACAAGTGCCAGCGAGTGTCAGCATTGCCTGTGTTTTCATCCCAAGTCTGCCTGGTATGTTACTCGGCCGACACCGATATCAATTGGACAGGTGGGAGATCCGCGTTCATGTGAAGCACCAGCCCACTTAAGGCGTATTAATACCAACGAGGTTTTGGCCCCGGCTATAATTATAGATCTTCAGAGACTATGGTTGGACAAACATAAACTTCAGGGTTTGAGGCGAGAAACCTTAAGACATCAGTACTAGTAGATTCACGCTCTACTTCCTACAAAACAACAGCCCAGCCACTATGGCCGTCAAGTATGTTGTTTTTGTGTCTCGGCTCTCAGATGCTTTTGTTTGGCAGCAGTGGTGCTCACCAAGATTCGTCCGATCAAGCCCTGCAAAGTTTTAACCGTAAGGCCAAGCGAGAAGCTGGTGTTACAACGTCCTGTCACACGGGATGTCTGTCTGCAACTTGGCTCTCGTTTTTGGCCAAACCGGTGACTTAGAATACAGGGGGGAGGTGAATCAATCCCGGTCCTGATAGAAATTCCCCCGATGCCCTGTCAGACATCTAATTTTAGGTCAAACATGCCATTTCCCCACTGATGATCGGAAACCGTTGCACGCCGTCGCTTTCCCACACGTCTTGGTCGGGACCTGCATGCTCGCGTCAGACTTGAGTGAAGACCACAGCAGTCTTGGACTCCCCGTGTCTTCCCAGATTCGACAGCTCGGTCCCGGCAGACGAGGGAAACAAAACCAGGCGCATTTGCGACTGTTCATCTTTTGTGTTGATCACCCTTGCTGTGCCCCTTCAAATCTGCCAAGGTCCCCAGTGCCACCCTACCCCGCATGCGATTGGAGGTTTGCGTTCGATATTGGGCCGCTCGACCCCAGAAGCAGCACTGGCGGCAGGGTCCAGGCAGGCCATGGCGCATGAATTGCGATGGTCGTGTTTGTGAGGCTGAGGAACAGCAGACAAAATAGCTCGAACCCCTTTCGCGTCCTTCAACACGCGGGTTCTCTTCCCCTCTGTCACCACACCACAGCATCGGAATTGGGATACGCGCTACTACAGAGATCACTACAGAGATGGCATCCGGCACGAGTTATCGCATCGCTGCCACGGCCATCTTTGGAATCTGGATCACGCCGCTGTTCGTCATCTGGTGTATCAGCCTGTGCACTGCACGCCGGAAAGGGGATCCCGCTCGAGCCGGCATCGCCTGGGTGAAAGCCGTCTTCCCCTTCTGGATTCTGTGAAACTCCCTTTCCTCTCGAGCCAACACAGTATGAGCTAACTGGGATCTCCAGGTCTCTCCTCTTCTTCACCATCGCCTATGGACTCCGTCTGTGGGCAGAGTTTGCGGACGTCAGCCTCCGTGCCGGCATAGACAGCTACCGTGCCGACATAGACGTTGTGGTCGCCGTATTTCACGCCGGCGACAGCATGTGGGGTGTAGCCTGGCTGTTCAAATATGTCACCGACGCCATCCTCCTCGTCACCTTCGCCGAGCTCTGCAGCGGTTTCGTGCTCTGCATCACCGGAGCCAACCGTCTGCGTAGACCGATCTTGTTCACAGCCCTTGGCGTCGCCTTCGTGCTCTTGATCCTCGAAACCGCCTGGTTCGGGCTGCTCATGAAGTACGACAGCGTGTACTGGGAATTACGCACCACTTCGTCACCTGCGCCGGGGACGCTCGCGGCGCTCAACCGCGACGAACACACACTCGACAAGCTGTCCGGTGCGCTTGACATCCTGCTGTGGCTTGCCTGTCTCCCCACGGTGGGATACGCGAGCTACGTGGTTCACAAAGCCAAGGCACTCCCGCATCTGCGCAATGTAAGCCGTCCCAGCCTTCTCCAACCTCACAATCTAACCCCCAACAGTCTGCCGGTCTCCTCCTTGCCGCCTCGATCCTCAACTTCATCCGGTTGACCAGCGAGATGGCCATCACCGTCACCTACTCGCTAGCACCCAAGCTCACCTCCACTCCTGTGTACGTGCCGTACGTTGTCCGGCCGATCCTCGACTGCATCCCCATGTTCGTCCTCCTCATCTTGCTATTCACCATCGGTATCCGAAAGCAAAAGGGCCTCTGGTCAACACCACAGCACCAACAGCAATGGCCTGCAGGGGGGGTTGCGTACGGGCCAGGTGGGCCGGGGTCGGGTCAACCGCCTATGATCTGGCAGGGCCAGCCTTGCTACCCATATTCGCCGCAGCAGTACGCTGGGTACGCGCTGCAGCAACAGCCGCCGCCCGCAGGATACCCTCACGCAGGGTACCCCCACTCGGGATATCTGCAGCAACCCCAGCAGATGACACAAGAGCCGAAGACGGTTGTTGCATCGGCACCCGTGGCATGAGCCAGGACGAAGCCGAGAGATGATATGTGAGACAGTATTTGCATTTGTTTGTTTTGGATTTGTACAGCCAAAAGATACCCGTTTATAAGCGGCTGTCATTTGCATCAGTTTCCACTTCATTCTCACTGTGACACGCGAAAAGACAAAAAGAGTGTTCACCGACGTCGCGGGAGATGTCAATATATTCATGATCCAATACGATCTCGATCTAGCCTTTTTCTGGCTGACCTAGCTCCCACCGTACCCGCAAGGGCCGAGTCTCCATAGAGATCTCCATGCCGCTCCCGAGCCTGCACTCGTGTGGTGCCGTGTATAGCCGTCCGGTCCCACCACCGGCATCCATGATCCGACCCATCCCAAGAAACCTAAAGAAAAGACCACCACCCGCTCAAGGACGCCAGCGGAAAGCAGGGTGCTTCCAGTCGAGGTCCTCTACCTCGGCCTGCGACATGCCTGCAAGCTCCTCCTCGACGCTGCGGTGTTCGCGCTTCTTGTTATCCGTCTTCATCCAGAAGAGAATCACAGTCGAGATGACAAGGACGGTACCCGACGTCGCTAGGTTGAGCCCGTTGCCAATATGGTAGTTTGGCGCGTCGAAGGGCAGGAAGCTCCAGGTGGAAATGAGACCGCCTACGTTGCCCATCATGACGTTCAAGCCGATGGCACTGCTGCGTGCGGTGTCGGACAAGACGTTGGCGCTGACTTGCCCGTTGGTCAAGGGCCCGAGGCAGAACAGCGACGAAGCGATGAGGAAGGTGGCGCCGTATCGGACGTTCGGGTCGGTTGTGCCTAGGAACATGGCGTAGCCGACCATCACGAGCGGGCAGCAGGCGATCATGATGACCTGGCGCTTGTCGAGCTTCCAGGACAGGCCGGGGAGGAAGACGGTGAAGAATGCGCCGACAACATACGGAGGCACGGTGTACAGCTGCTGCATCACCGTGGTCTTACCAGGGTAGATGGTGCGGACGATGGTGGGGGCGAAGAAGGCGAGACCCTGGACCGTGATGTTGTTAAGCAGGAAGGCCGCAGACGTGGCCATGACGACCGGGTTGGTCAGACCGCGCTTCAACTTTGCCCAGTCCATCTTGTCGAGGACCTGCGTAGCAGCGACACGCTCCGCCTTGACACGCGCGATAGCCATGTCGCGCTCGTCGGGCGTGAGCCACCTGGCCGTCGCCGGGCGGTCGGTGAGCGTGAAGAAGGCGATGATGGAGAGACCGACGGTGATGATTCCCTCGATCACGAATATCATGCGCCAGGTGCGCACGCTGCCGACGGAATCCAGGGTCAGGATGCCCGAGGCAAGCAGACCACCGAACGCTCCAGCCAGGGGCGCCATGACGATGTAGAGACCCAGGCGGAAAGTCAACTCGGAGCGGGTATACCAGCGCGAGAGGTAGTAGGCGATTCCGGGCATCATACCGGCCTCAAACATGCCGAGCAGGAAGCGGACGCCGGCGGCCTGCTGGAAGTTGTTCACGAAGGCCGTGCAGATCGAGCACACGCCGAAGCCCAGCGAGATGGCCGGGATGTACCATCCTGGCCCAACCAACTTGCAGACAATGTTGGAGGGAATCTCAAAGGTGATGTAGGAGATGTAGAAGATGGACAGAAGGGCATTGTAATCATATCCCATAAGCCCGAGGTCCTTCTCAAATCCAGCAAGCTTGGCGTTTCCTGTCTCGGTGTTAGTAAAAGGGATATAAGAGTCTTTGCGGCGGCCATACCGATGTTGGCGCGGTCAATGAAGCAGAACAGGTAGAGCAGAGCGACAGTTGGCACTATCATCAAGTCGATCTTCAACCGCAGCTTCGCCTCCACTTGTGGGTCGATGTGGTAGAGCGAATTTCCATGCCTGGTTGTGTTGTAAGTTCGTGCTCTGGCTGTTTGATCGTGGGGTAAATCTTACTGATCGGTTGCAGCATGGCCTCTCTCAGCGGCGTAGTGCACGTCCTCCTCGGTGCGCTCAACCTTCTCGGCGTCCGTGGACGCCTTCTGCTCGGGTGTCGACATGGCGAGGTTTTGCGTTTCGGGAAGGTCCCGCAATGTTGAAAGCCGGGGAAGTGGACTCGACGGAGTTAAACCTGGGGTTGGCGTGACGAGAGAAAAGCCCAACTCTAAAGGGCGTGCGAGGGAAACCTTTTATCTGCCACCAACGGCGTGAAGCGCGGTGATGTTATCCGGCCATGTGGACCCCTCCGTTCGCTGGCCCTGTGTCACGGTTCACCTCCTCAGCGCAAGTGCGACTGCCCCATCCGCCCATGCCAGCGGTAGCCAGTGGCAGGCCGCAATCCGAGGCCGGCCACAGAAGCCGGGGACGCCAGACATGACGGCTCCATTCGCAGGGGCGGCGACGGCAACAAGAGACGGTAAGTTGAGCATTTCGCCCCTGGCGTGTTGTCGGCACACGATGAGGCCGAGCAGGCATGATTGGTGGACATGACACCCGCGGAGTGGAAAACTGGGGACTGCAGGGCACTACGCGGGGTCAAGAGCTAGGGCTAGCCGTTTGCAGAAGCAATCCCCCGACGCCGGGTCAATGGAGGGATCTGGGATGCCCAACGGCGGCGATGTTTCTCGTTTGCGATTAGCACTTGAAGTCTGAGACAATTCCACTTCTCCAACATACCTTCTTTCGCGCGTTTCCACAGTCCCGACCCATCGTGCGGTGGAGCGACCGCAGATCGCACGGCTGGAGTCTGGGGCTCGCTTACCCAGTGGATTGGCAAGGAGATTGTGTGGACAACTGGCGGCCACAAGGCGCAAGTTCTTTCGTGATGGTTGACGGCGAAGGAGCACCGCTGACGTTTTCGTCCCTCCATCCGAAATGCAGGTTCGATGAGGCGCATGTCGGGCGCATGTCCTCGGCCGATGTTGCTTGGCACCCCGGCCGAGATGAGTGGCTCCCGTGCCAAGCGGGCTTGTTTCCGTACTGTTGACTGGTGGTAGGGATGCTTGATTGTTCTAAAAGCTGTGGCTGCCTGAGACTTCGCGCCTGCCTTACAATACCCGCACCGCTGGACCCGCTAAGAATTTAGCCCGAGATGCCTCAAGCACCAACCTTGAACCCAAGTCTCCTGACGCAGAACCAAGAAAGCTAAGACGGTGGTATCCCAGAGCAGCCATAAGGCTAAGATCGAAGTATCTAGCGGCCGAGAATAAGACTCCGTAACTCATAATGGTTGGGGAACTTCGGGAAGCTGGTCCTGTCCCTAGGCATCCCACGATAGGATCACACGAGCGATCCCAACGATGGTATGGGTTTCTGTCCCAAAACTGCTCATATCTGTTCGTATTGATCTCTCCGCTCGTCGAACTCGCCCAAAAGCTGGCAACAAAGCCGGAAGCTGCATCAGACACTCAACCACAAGCATTGCGTGTTCGAGCTGCGACACATCGTACCGCACCCCACGCAAAAAGTCCTGTCGTACATGTACCACTCTTCTCCGCACGGCACTAGCAAGGTGTGCTGCCTCGGAGTTTGCTTATCAAGGAATTTGAGCCACAGACCACCGCTAGCTGGCGGTTGCGGAGATTTCTGCGTGGGGAGGCCTGGGCTGACGCAGGACATCCACGTGGGCGCGAGCCAGTTGTTGTGGAGGACATTAAAACCGTGTGAAACAAACGGTCACCTGGTTAGCCACGTGACTCCCCACTTTCACCACTATAATACTGGCTCTCTGCCCCTCTCTCCTTTTTATCTAGAATAAGCAATTCCATCACTCTTTGGCCGAACGGCCAACAGACGGTCGAAAACACCCTGGTTTTGTGTTCCACAAACCGCCTATGCTTATTGGTATGTGTGGGCGGCACGGAAAGGGATGCAGTAGTTGGTCATGGCTGGGTAGAGAGCGTGCATACGGCTAAGTTGGCGATTTATGAGCGAGTTACAGGTACCAATCTTGAGACCACTTTAGCTGGTATCTAACTTATACAATGCGGGTATCGAGTTTTTTCTGTCAAAATGTTCTCAACGTCATTAATCTCGTCTGCGGTGGATGTAGTTGAAGGCGCAGTAACATCAGACCAGCTCAGGTCGATATGGGTTGTCTGAGTCTGGAGTGGGGGGTGTGGATTGAAAGTTGCCAGAAGAGAGTTTTATTGTACGGTCTCCAGTCACTTAAGCACCTTTGTATGCAGTTGGGGACAAAGTTGGACAAAGCTGGTTGATGAAACCGGTCAAAATAATAAGACACGTTGCTCTGCAGGAAGAGGTTTGAACGGAGCCCGGGGTTATCAGCAACATGCTCCAACAGGGGCAACCCCCTGATCAGCAATCGCAACAAAGTTCACAAAACCCATTGAAACTGCCTCGATAGCCGCGTTGTGCTCTTCACTCGTAAATACGAACCATCACCAACACCGCCCGAGCCGACACGTCTCTTTGGCCCCGTGCAGCCAGGGGACACGACGCCAAACCCCGAGCCGTCACGTGCCCCCGCATCCCTAGCGCGTGAAATGGCAGCTGATTGGTGATGATTCCTCGCGTCTTTTGCTCGGACACGCGCCAAGTGTCCATTATTGCAAGCCACATCACGGAACTCCGCAAGCTCAACAGGAACTTCATGACAAATGAGTCACTTTCGTTGTGAGGGATGCTGGCATTTGGGCATAAAAGGGCCGGAATGCCCGGATTCCTGAGGCTTGTTTCGGGTCATCAGCGAACTCTCCTCCATTCCGATGCTTTAATCTGGATTTGCTACATTATCAACGCCTAACAACACAGAGAACCCCGAAACCATGTCTGGTTGGACACCACCAAAGTTCGGATCCCCTGTGTGGATGGACATTGCGTCCAGCGATCCCGACCGCGGTATGCCGCCCCCTCCAAATCCCCATTCCTCCCCGTACTAATTCTTCCCTCCCCAGCACAAAACTTCTACTCCACCGTCTTCAAATGTACGTTCAAAGCCCCCGAATCCAAGGACAAAGACGCCAATGGCAACGTTGAGCTCGCCAAGTTCGATTTCAACCCTGACGTGACTCTTTCCGGGTCCGTTCGCCGTGTGCCGGAGAAAACTGGGGTTCTTTCGCCTGGTCGTGGTGGTATCTGCCTCTACTGGCTTGTCGAAGACGTTGAAAAGATTGGTGAGATTATTGAGAAGGCTGGTGGTAAGATGCTGAGCGATCCTGTGAAGGAGGGCGAGTACGGGCTTTATCGCTTCTTCGAAGACACCGATGGGAACTTAGGGGCTGTGTATTAGCTGAAGATGTGACTGTTTCTTGGTTTCGTCCCTGTTTGAGAGAGCGTTAGCATCCAGTGTATGAGAAGCAGCTGCTCACTCACATCATCGTCCTCTTCACTCTCCCTGTCCACCCCGCAGCTGAACCTGGTAGTCCAAATCGGCCAGACGATTTCTGAGCTTCCGCTGGTACTTCATGCGGTCCTTCATCTTCTTGACGATGTGATTAATGTCCTCGCTGCTATTTCGGTAATCCATAATGCCGTGGATGTTTTCAGTGGCCTTTTTGATGAAATCGCCTAGGCCCTTGGCATTCTCGATCTCCTTAGACCCCACAGCGACCTTCACAATCTTGGGCTTGATGGCCTGGAACTTCCCTTCCATCTCGGCTCTCAGGCCCTCCAGCTCAACGGCGATCTCGCCGAGTTGCTTCTCGATCGCGCAGCGCGCCTCGCTCTGATCGAGCTGGTCGACCTCCATTCTATCGTGGTCCATCTTGTCGGGCGCCGTGAATTTGTAAGTTTGTGGTTCTGAGTCTAAGTTAACAAACACTCATTATAAAGCACATTTCGCGTTATCGTTTGTAGCCTCCCAGGTAACGCAGTTGCGGGGCTCAACAAGTTACCAGCCGCGCAAACCGTACAAGCAAGGGTGCAATCAAAATGCACAACATAAAGATCAAGTAAAGGAGAACATAGAGTTCAGAAATAATGAAGTGACTTACTGGTGAGTTTTGGAGGACGGCGTGACTCAATTGAAGGGGTTTAGTGGTTCGGTGATGTAAGAAGGTTGAGCGAAGTTTGGAAATGCAAGCGGGCGAGGTTCAAGAAGGCCAGGCGATCATCCAGCAGCGCACAGACTAGAATAAGGAAAAAGGGCGAAAAGTCAGTACCGGTCAAGTTGGCCTGTGCGGTGTGTCGTCTGCAACTATCGGACGAAAACGTCTGAAGGTGTGCCAAGTAAAATGTGATATATATGCTTGCTTCGGACTGAAATGATACAAGAACCAATGAGAAGGGGCATTACCGTGGCATCCAGGCCCAGTACATGTCCACAAATGACCAAAGAAGGCCCATGGGGGCCAAGAACAATGAGATCCTTCCCAGGTGCATCTATATAGTCTTCAATGAACAGCAAAAGGCAAACAATATCCAAAAAGCCAGAATTTTGACGCAACAAGCAACGCTTCCAACGAAGTAACCACGCAAAGTCACCGCAAACAATCCAAAAAAAGCCTCAGTGACTACGCAGGTTGTTAGCTTGTGCCTTCCCATCTGCTGGCCCGTCAGATTCCCTCTCTGAAAACCAGACTGATAAAGTTTCGCCGGGTATCATCACTAAACTGGTAACCAAAATCCACCCTACTTCAAATGTTGTTCAATGTGTTAATGAGCAACCCTTTTTTTACTTGATACCAGTATCTTCCTTGTGGAGAGGATGCATGGTCTCATAAAACTCCTCTCTGATGTCTCTTGAACAGAATGGGTCTTCCTATCCCATCGTGACGAACAGGACAGTGAGAAATCGCTTGAAAGAGTCATCGCTTCAAAACCCGTTGTTGTTTGGGCCACGGAGGTGAGGACGGCTCCCTGGTCGGGCAGGCATTGCATGGCCGTAGTAATACGGATGGACGCGGGGACGTGGTGTCGGCGTCGGACCGGGGAACTTCCTGGCATGGTAGTCGTTGTCTGGCGCGGACTCGTATCGGGAAAAGTTCCCGATGGTCTCAGGCTCTCGCGACAAATTCCCAAACATACGATCCTCCCTCTTCATACCCCCAGCAGAGATAGCCGGTTCCCTCGAGGTTCTTGTTGGGGGAGGGACACGATTCCTTCTTCCCGCCCCATCTCGCTTGACAGGGCGACCAGACATCGCAAGGTGAGAGTCGTCGCTCTCGGCGTCCGAGTCAAGAGCTTGTCCTTGATCGTAGTGATTACTGATGGGCATTTGACGTAAGCGGTTGATATATGGCGGGGTTTTGCCGAGCAGGTCGTCGGTAGATCTTCTGGTCCGGACTTTCCTTTGTGGGCGTTCGACGAAATGTGCGGCCTTATCGAGATCGTCCTGTGTAAGTTTGGCTTTGGGCAAATCGTTGGTAGATTTACTAGTGTTGTTTTGGTACGGTCTTCGGGGTCGCTCAAAGACGCCTGCTTTCGGCTCGGCATCCGACGTTTTCAAATACTCAGATACTGAGGTTTGGGAGTCACTGCTGTCGCCGTCGCCAGGACTATGGTCGTCTTTCTCTGTACTTTCTCCACTGTCCTGTCGTGCTGAAGACGCTTCCGAAATCGCGTAACGCCGGGTACCGGGGATGCAATTTCCCTCTTCGTCTGCATCTTCTACCGACGCTGGCTGCCCTGTCGATTCGGACGGCGTCACCAAGTCTGGGATGGCGGCGCGTGCCTCATTATTTTCATTCTTGACCGCAACTGGCTTGACTGGCTCCGTAACTGGCTTGACTGGCTCCGTAACTGGCTTGACTGGGTCCATAACAGGCTTGACTTGCTCCGTAACTGGCCTGGCAGGCTTGACTGGCGGGCTCTTTCTCTCATGAGAAGGCTGTCTACTTGCCTGTCTTGATGTTTCCTGTGGTGTGCGTTTCGCACCCGTGCGCCTGGCAGAATCATCGCGTTGCACCTCCCGGGGGTACTCCACGTCGTATCCTTGTGATACTGATTGACGTTTGATTCGAATTGGCCTCTTTGGGAGTGTTTCGGTGTCTGAGTGTGGCTCCTCAACGTATGGGCGACGCGACTGTCGTGCTTGGTTTGACTGTGGCCCTGTTGCGCCCCCCCCTGGAACACCCAGTCTCCCGGTATGCGGCGAGGATGGTCGTCGGGTTCGAGCCGGTCTCGTTCCTTGCGCAACCTCAATGATAGGAGGGCGCGAGACGGAATCCCCCCGTCGCTCTGGTCTTCGCTGTTTCATGAATGCATCATTCTTGTCGAGCGTTTCCCCAACGACCGGCCGCTCGATGTTAGGTGTCAGGATTTTTGGGGGATATCTTCTCGGCCGGGGATCCTCGATTGGCGGCGCATATGAAACTGTAGGCCGCGGGGCCCATGGGGTGCCGGTTTGTTGTCTCGACGGCGGGTCCATCGGCGATGCATAGTAGTCCGGAGGCAGTGAGAACTCGGGTTGTTCTGTTGGCCGCCTTGGGTTCATTTCCGGGGACGCATAAGGACGAAAATTTGCCCTTGTTGCTGGTCGAGCCGGTGCTTGGTTGGAGTGGTAGGAGGTGGTCCATGGATCATGGAAGGGTTGCCAAGAAGGAGAAGTGATGTGTTCTTGGTTTTGGGCCGGCCCCGGTTGACCATAGTCAAAGTATTTGTTCGGGGTCTCGGCAGGACCCGGCGTACCGTTCCGGAAAACGCCCCGTGTCGTCTCTGTTGTCGCCTCCCGTGATGGCGCGCGGTCGCCAGCCGGAGACGGACTGGGCCGCACAGTCCTCGATGTTGGTGCGTTGCTGGTGCGGGTCGTGAGTTGGGGTTTAGGAGGGCCTCGGTGAGGCATCGTCGCGGTCCACTGGCCAGAGGGCTCCGCGATATCACCTAGAAAAGGGAATGCCGAGGGGCGGGGCGATGTCATGGGCTGTGGAGGGGATTCGGGAGCCGTGTCAGCGTGCAGAGTCATCCACGGATGTCGGAGTGTATCCGCAGCAGTCATTCTGGCTGAAGGGTTGGCGGACATCAGCGACAGCACAACAGACTCGGCGGCCGGGCTTGCGTGCACGTCTCGGAGTAGGTTGTTTGGAAACCCTGTCCCTGTCTTTTGGTATTCCACCAGCTGCCTCGGGTCATCAAAGGTAGCACGGCCCGTGAGCGCCCGGAAGATTAGTTCGCCAAGGGACCACATGTCAGCGGCGAAAGGGTTCGCAAGTGTAGGGTCTCCAATGAACGGGAAACCTCTCGTCTCCGGCGCTATGAAGCTCTCATTTCCTCGGACTGTCGTGGAGGCCACAATGCCTTCGGCGCGTTTACTGAGACCAAGATCGGCAACCTTGACCCACCAGTTGTCTGGGGGCTTGCATTTGATCATGATGTTCTGCACTCGAGTCAGCTTAGGGTGGTTCGGGGTTGATTTCGGACTCTTACGGCTGGCTTCAAGTCGCGATGGGCAAACCGTTCGCCATGCATGAGTGAGAGCGCCCCGGAGACTTGGAGCGCAATGTCCTGGACCTGGATCTCTGGCATAATTTTGTAGTCGGAGAGGTAGGCCTTCAGGTCGCCATATTCACAGTACTCCATGGCAATGTGAAGCCACTCTTGGACCTCGAACCAGCCATAGAATTTGACAAAGTGTTCGCTGTACTGCCAACCGAGTTAGCATGGTCAATCTCTCAGAGCATCTGACGTCATACCTTGTCCTGCGAGAATTTGGCCAGCGCCTCAAGCTCTCGAACGTATTTTCCGCCGTCGAACTGCGAGCGCGATGGCGGAATCTTGACGCATTTCACTGCGCGCAGTCTGGCGGTGTCGCCGTTCTCCTCAGTGGCCTCAACCTTGCGCTCCAGCCATACCATACCATACCCGCCGCTTCCCAAGACCCTCTCGCGGGCCCAGCTTTCATGCCTAGAGACCCCCCGCCGGCCTGGAGGGCGTGTGTGGACTGTGAGATTGCCTTGAAGCGACGCTTTGAGTCTGGAGTCGCGAACCAGCTCAGGGAGCGTCGTTCCTTGGGCCGCCATAGTTGATCGCCAAAGCCAGCCAGCCACTCCCTGAACGCAGCTGCGGTGGTGGCCCGGCGATCAGCCTGCCGGTGTCAATCGCAACGTCGGATTGAATTTTGCGATGAGGACAAATCTTTGCTTGGGGTTTGGTGGGGTGTCGCCGAGCCCGCGCCCTTCCCCCAGTTTCACCCGCAGGAGGATAGTTGAGACTCAGCCAATGGGCTCTTCCTGAAGATTTTGCCTGCATGAATGAACGCCCCACAGAACCAGCCCGTCCCAGCTGCAGATTCACGGTGGCTGTGTCGATGGTGCACATTTCTCTGCAGGGTGCATTGAGCCAACAATGGACTAAACCACCGCGGCCCGCTCGGGGCGGAGGACTTCATGACATCGTATCCGAGTTCTCAGTGAAACGGCGTCATGTCCGCTGAACTTGCCCTCGGCCTCTCTGTAACAGTCAGCGTATGTTTAGGCACCGGCCCCAATCCGCACCTAAAACTAGCGAAAACCTGACAGCCAAACATGTAGTAAAGAGTTAATATTAGTTTCATGTTAGCCCGGCAAAAGGAGAACCTCGACAAAGCCGTCGAAAACTTGGAGGTTGGTAACGGATGGCTGGCCATTCGGGTCGGACGGGAAGAGTTACTGGTCTCTTACGAGGAGCGCAGCATTGCGGGAATGAGTTTGAAAGTCGAAGAGCTGCGAAACATGAGTTTGATTCCTGATGTCCACTGCGATTCTATCTCTCTGGCACAGGGCAGTTTTCAAACGGAAATGCCGCCACCAAGATCTTCAATCGTGTTTGGTGTGCGCCAGTGTCAAAGTACTAAAGACACCCAACATCTAGCACGAAAACTTCAGCATGACAAGTTTAACACCTTCGGTCTCTTGAGCCGAAAGGGGGTTTGGAAAGGGGCTAATATTGTCTCTTGCTAGAAAGCAGGTGCGCCAATGCATGGTGAGCAGGTACGCCGTGATAGCCGAGACGTGCTTGACTTGCCTGGCCTAGATAACGCCGACTGTGGAGATGATACAGAACTTGAAGATGAAGACGCAGCCGCGTTGTTGTGAGATACATCGAAATGGCAAGACCGCCAATACTAGACTTTGCATCCTTTGATTGATGACACTGGATAAGTCTTCTGCGTTTGAACGCGCTTGACGTATGAGCTTGTCGACATCAGAACCCGTGTTTGTCGATTTGCTATTAGTAGTCGGTCCTTGACGCGGAGACAAAGAGAAATGTCTTGCGCAGAGACGTGGGCGACTGACAAAGCCTGCTTGCCAGGCTACTTGAACCACGCCTTCACAACCTCGATGCGGTTGTTGTTGGTAAACGACATCACCAACGTCTTCCCCGATGGGTCGAGATATGGATGCGCCACCCCGGCGTACACCAGCCCGCCGTCTATCGGGGTTGCCGTGTAAACCTCAATGTCGGGGGTCCACGGCCCTTCAAGAGATTGAGCGGTCCGCAAATATAGGGTCACGCCAGCTAGTGACGGTTATTGGGAGTCCGAGTAGAAGCAGTAGCTGATCGGGTCTTACCGATTCCCAGATGCACCAAGACATAGCACCCGTAGTACTCGTTCCACACAACCTGGCCCTGGCCTGTTCCCCATAATGCAGCCGTCTCTGTCGTGAAGTTTGTCAATACCTCGCGCTTCCAACCCTGCTGACGGCCCCAGAAGTACTCGTATTTGCACAAATCGAAAGCATCAGCCGCTTTGACCCGAGCAAGATAGATGTAGCCTCCCTCGAGCCAGCCAGTGTAGCGGTTAGGCGGGCCTCCCCAGATATAGATGTAGTCCGACCTCTCGTCTCGGTACGAGATCTTGTCGCCGTAGTGTGCAGCGGCGGTTGCATCCCACCAATATCCCTTCGGGCCGAACCTCTGAATCACCGTTGGAGTACCGTTGATCACTTGGACCTTGGCGACACCTGCGCCTATGAGGTCGGGTTCGAATGCATTCTAAACTGTTAGTACAGGAGTCGAGGAGTGGCGGTGAGGGCGCATACAACAAGGATGTAGATTGCGCCGGTTGCAGACTCGGGGTCCGTCTCGCAAAGACTCGCGCCACCGAAAGCCATGCGACTTGACTCGCCCCAAGCTTCGTTGTATGGAATAAACGGCTGCTGATGGGGAACGGGCCAATCGTTGTTCAGGTTGAGGTCCACCACCTTCAGGGGGTCGTCTGTGAGCAGAGAAATGGAGCTGCGTACCATCCCATGGAAACCCGGAGTGTCCTTTTCGGGATCGGTGACTCCAGGGGCGGCCCAAAGGGTGTCTGCCCAGACCGAGTACCACTTTCCAGCTATCTTCCCCGTGAACCCAAGGTCCCGATGGCTGCAGCTGTTACATGCAACCTGGTTGCCGAGCTTCTGGACCAAGGCGAGCGAGATGGGGTTTACGCCGAACGGCTGGGTGTTGTCCACCCCTCCGACCACCTGCGTGGGCTGATCTGAATCCAAACGGAAGACGGCTAACGGGTAGAGGTGTGGTCAGTACATTGCGAACCCAAGGGAATGTTTTCCGCAGAATACGCATTCGGAAGAAAGGATGGCCTTAGTTCGTCAAGCATATCAATCGGTGCGCTGGTATGGGAAGCAACTCTGTCGCTCGACGCGGTGTTGCGATATGGGCGGTGAAAATGATGAAAATAGACGGGACTTAGCCAACCACACCGTCAACTCAAGAAGACGAATGTGGGTGAATACCTTTTGTCCCGAAACACATAAACAGACCGCTGCAAAGACGAGGGACGATGCAAGCCAGCATCAGAGGCCCGGCTAGCATCCTCGCGAACGATGTGGCTTCGCAGGCCGAACGAGGTGGGTAAAGAACGGCACCTCAGCCTAGGAGGTAGACAGAATCCAAAAGATCAACAGGATTGTAGCTGGAACTCGTAGCAGCAAAGACGAGATACGAAGGGGTATATCTGACATTGGCCATCATGGCGTGCCGGACCAGCAGCGTCTGAGCTGGCTGCTGGCTGCGCCGACTTGTTCTGTATCTTTTGCACGAAGCGACGCATCGTTTTCGGCGAGAGAGGGCCAAAGCGTGACCCAAGAGCCTGGAGAATTATGCACAGAAAGAAGCCTTGAGAGATCATGGCAGCTATGGATGGTGTTGAGTAGTGATCTCATCGAAGTGCCAAGACAGATGGGGAAGGTGGCGTAGAACGGTCCGCGCGGGAGGCGATCGGATAACCCCCACACTTTCCTGCCCACCTTGTGCGTCAACCCCAACCGCTCTCCTTTCGGTAACGAACACGAGTCCACATCGACAAAGTTCCCATGATGGAGTACAAGCGGCAGGAACCTGCGCCTCCCGTCGTCAAACCGCGTCTGATCATCCACGGCGGCGCGGGTAACATCAGCCCCGCAAGTCTGACGCCAGACCAGTACAAGCAGTACCGGGAATCTCTCCTGACAATTGTGAGATCTTCTCCAAACTTCTGTGTCCCAAGTCCCAAGTCACTAATCCATAGCCATCCAGGTTTCCAGAACCAATACCTACATGCACACGCCGTCAACGCCCCGCGACGCTGTGACCGCCAGCGCATTCCCCACGGCCCTCGAGGTCGCGACCTTCGCCGTAGTCCTCCTCGAAGACAACCCACTCTTCAACAGCGGCCACGGCGCCGTATTCACGCGCGATGGTACCAACGAGCTCGAGGCAAGCGTCATGGTCTCGCGGGGCTTCGCGAAGCGCGCCATCGGCGTCATGGGCTTGCGGCGCGTGCGCAACCCTATCCTGCTTGCACGGCGGATACTCGAGCACGGCGACGCCAACCTTGTCGGAGAGCGAGGCGCCAGCGCTGCGGGGGGATTGGACGTGCCCTCCGCTCAGTACCACACGCAGATATACGGCGAGGCGGCTGAGATATTGGCGCAGCAGTACGGGTTAGAGATGGTTGAGCCGGGATACTTTTTCACGCAGAACCGGTGGGATCAACATATCAGGGGGCTGGAGAGAGAGAAGGAGGGGCGTGGCCTTGCAACATGGAGTTTGGACGAGTATGTTCCGCAGGGGACGTGCGGCGCGGTAGCACTAGATGCAGATGGAGTGACGTGCTGCGCGACGAGCACGGGTGGGTTGACAAATAAATTAACAGGGCGAATCGGAGATACGCCGACGGTTGGCGCTGGCTTTTGGGCAGAAGAATGGACAGAGGCGGGCGACCCAACGGGCCAAACCCAGGATCTCCACCCTCCGCCCTCAGTCATTCTATCGGATAGCTTGAAGGGGCTAATTGCAGACTGTTTGCCGTCACCCTTCGTATACGCGCCAGTCCCAGAATTTCGGTCATCACTCGTAGCAACCCGCTGTGTCGCAGTATCCGGAACGGGTAACGGAGACTCGTTTCTTCGAACTGCCGCCGCAAGAACAGCTGCCTCGATAGCTCGATTTGCCACCGTTTCGTCTGCTGTGGCAGTGACGAAAGTGACTGGCCCTTCCGGGGAACTACAAAAGAGCGCCGGTGATCGCTGGGGCAAGACTGGAGAGGGAGAGGGCGGAATAATCGGGATCGAGGCTGTCGTTGTTCGAGACGAAGAGGGCAGAGTCGTAGCGACGAGATCCGACATCCTACAAGATTTCAACTGCGCTGGTATGTTTCGAGCTTGGATCGACGAACAGGGCGTTGCGATCGCGAGAGTCTGGCACACCAATTCAGTTGTGCCAGACGCCTATGTGGGCGAAGGACGGCCAGAGGAGCCTCGGTTTTGGATAGGAAAGAAAGAGCTCTAAATTCCTTTGTTAAATTGGTTAATCAATACAAGCATGCATAAAACATAGTGTAGACTCCCAAAGAGATATTATTGAGGGGTTGTACCGCTGATGAGGGCTCCCTAGCCCAGCCAGCGCTCGTGGCAGGCGTAACCAACCTAGATCTATGTTACATGGAACGCCGCCTCCCGTAATGCTGACCGTCATGAATGCATACAAAAAAATACACGCCCTAGCCCTGCTGACGAGGCTGGGAACAAGAGTTGAGAGATGTTCGGCCGTCGACAATCTTCCTCTATTGTCGGAAGACTCCGGACTGGAGCTGGTTTTCAGAATTCTAAGCAAGCACCTTTTCGTTGGAGGGCGGCGGCGGTGGAAGCTGAGAGACAATCTTGTTAGGATCCGATGTACGGCACGCACGCAGATTCGTCACTTACCTCAAGCTTTTGGCTTCCTGCCAGCATTCTCTGGAAACCCATGCCCACACCCTCGATAACTGCCAGCAGCACCGCGCAGCCGATCGCGCCATTACGGATCTGCTTGGCTCCACCTCGTACTGCGAGCGAACCGCCTGTGAAGAAACCGGCGATGATGGCATTCCAGGGGTCCTCCTTTTTGCGGACGCCCTTCACTGCGCAGTCGAATGTGCTGAAGAGACCACCCCACACGCCGAAGTTGCCACCGAGAACTGGTGCGCGCATCTTGATTGCTGTGATGGCGCCTATCCGTCGCTCTCCGTACGGGCTGTTTCGGAAGCCCTTGATACCGTGCCATATTGTGCCACCAACAGCCTACAAAATGTTAGATCAGCGATATCGGGGGCGACGAGTCGCCGCGCGGTCGCTGGGAAGCCGGAATACGTACGCCCATGGCAAAAGCACCACCGAAGTCATTGAGAATCACCCACGGGCAGGGGTCGCGTGTGTGATCCATCGTTGCTCGTGGTAAGGGGGATCTGCAATCGATGCGCTGCGGCTTTCAACGTCCCGCGAATTATCGGCGCAGTCGCTCAGCTGGTCCAAAGGAGCGACGTGAGTTGCAATGCGGTATTATTCGTCTCGACAACTCGGAAGGGCGGTCGGGATAGCAGGTTCGTCGGGATGGCGCGTGTCACGGTCTTTCGGTGCTGCGAAGTCTGCCGTCGATGATCTCAGAGTCCAAAGAAAATTATTGCCAACTTGCAGGGATCCTGCGCACAGGCCAGCGAAGTTGGCCCGTAAAACCCGGAGTTACGTTGTACCGAAGGACAGCTTGACCGAGCTCAGATTTGGAGAAGCTTCCCTCAGACACAGCTCGCCCCAAAATACTTCCAAATCCCGCACCTGCGGCGCATGACTACTACAATACCATGTTCGCCGGCACTTCACGAGAGGCTGCCGTAACGACGGCTTGGATGTACCGCATTGACAATTAGAATCAGTCGTTGACATCCGAGAAACTCTGCGACTGGCGACTGGCCGTTCGAGTGGCGTGATGGCAACTTTCACTGATACCTCCCGACACTACACGTATTACTCGGCACGGGGAATGGCGTCGAAGAATGTGCTCATGATCAAACGGCTGCTGCCCGATGTCGCTGGGTCCCGTGCTCTCCTCCCGTTTCAAGCCTGGATTATTGGTGGTGTTCGGAGTCGAGAGTGCGCCCGCTGCAGAGAAATGCGGTGTGCACGGAGTGTCTGAGGGGAACCTGCATTCCAGTATTGCTAGCAGGTAAGGTGGCCGGGCAGGCATCGGAATCGTGCTGCAGATGGCTCACAGGCTGCCGACGTTGGTGGGCTCTGGCTTGACGCAGCAGTCTATTACGTATGGTGTAACAGAAACGACGAAAACCGCTCCTGTGGGATTGCATGCTGGCCTTGCAGCGCCGTGTGGTTCGGGAATCGTGGCGTTTGAGTCCCTGTCGCCGGTCCGGACCGCACTGCCAATGCCCAATCGTATATATGGGAGTGCTGGCGCCGCGTCCTGGCACACAACATCTGCACCTCCCCATCGATCCCTCCTCTACCCCTGTGGCCTGTTTGTCTGCTCCGTAAGGGCGGTGAGATGCTTCAGTCTTTCTTCTTTCGACCAGTGCGCGCTGGCTTATGACGAACCGGACCGCCGCACAATCTGGTTCCTCTTGAATGGTGTAGCTGACCCCTGATCTCACGTCATTGAAGGGAACCGGTGCGTTCCCGTGAAGCAAGGAAGAATCCGGAGTCGGCAGCCAGAAGGCCACTGAGCTCGTACAAATGGAGAATTCCTCCTCTTCCCCCAGAAACAACCGCCCCATCCCGCGGAACTTTGTTTGGCGATTACATGGTGGCCGCAGCAGCAGCTCGAATAGCCTGACGGAGACGCTGACCGAGGGCGGAGACAAGGGCGACATGGCCGTTGACGTGCCCGCCTTGCGCGACTCGTTCGATCCGTGGGGACAGCACGAGAAGGAAGAGGACGATGGGCGTTGCAAAGGCTGCAGCAAGATCGCCAGAGCCAGGGCGGCAGCGGCTGTGGCAGCGGCGGCTCAGCACGATGTGCCATCATCACCCCACGGTCAGTGAACCCCGTCTCCTGCACATGCGCAAAATCGCATTCCCGATGTTGGCCGTCGCCTGGCCGTCCTGTCGTGGGGATGGCTGTCTTTTTATCCTGCAAACCCCCACGCCACCACCCTCCATTTCCCCGCCGTCCTTCTCCACGTTCTCAGCGAGACCCTCAGCAGGCCGTCAGCACCCCAGTTGAGCCGCCTGTCCCACCGTGGGGTGCGTCGTTTGCGTGTGTCAAGTTCCATTTCGCGCTGCATCTTGGGGCCCGCTGGCGCTGGTGGTGCGGGGCGGCCTTTTGCAGCGGCTCCCTGAAGCCGTGGTGATGGAAAGGGAATCCCTGTAGTCACAGGCCAGCGCGGGGTTGCGCCTGGCCCAGACCCAGCGGGTTAGGCGACGCCGGACAAAGACCCGCCAAAATGGGCATCAGTCGATCTATGCATCAACCGCAAATTCCACACCGAAGCAAGACTCCCAACTCCGTCCGACGATTGGCCTGCGATGCTCGGCGCAGCACCTGATGAATTGACTTTGTTGCTGACCTTGGAGGCCCCGCATTAGACGAATCACCCACCGCTATGTCGGACCTTCCACCCCGCGAGCTAGACGACGGCTGCCCCGAACTCGCCCCCAAACAGCTGCAAGAGCTCCAGCACGACGGCTCCATCCTCTCGATCGCCGTCTCGGACAAGTACATATTTGTTGGCACCAGCACGGGCGAGATTGCCGTGTGGTCCCTCGGGTCGTACCAGCTCGTGCAGACCATCCAGGCCCACAAGCGCAGCGTTCTCTGCCTCTTTCTCACCGACGACTACAAGTACCTCCTCTCGAGCGCCTGCGAGCCCATCATCAACGTGTGGTGCCCCAAGACCTTTACCCGTCTATACGAAATCTACAGCACCTACGACGTTGGGGATGTCTTCAGCGCGGTCTACTCGTCCCAGCGCGACGCCATATACATCGGCACGCAGACACAGTACATTCAATGGATTAGCTTGAAGGACCCCGCCAGACGGGCGTCTCAGGACTCAGCCAATCATCCCGAAAAGCGGCAGCACCGTTTCTTCGACTCGCGTGCGGTGGGCGGTACCTCTACGCCGAGGCGGACCGAGGACCACTATTCCCTGATTCCGCCGGCGCAGACGGTGCTTGAGATCGACTCAGGGGCCGTCCGCCAATTCGCGCACTTCGGTTGGGTCTTCTGCATGGCAATTGCGAAGGGCCCTTCGGTCTTGGTCGATCCCGACGAGGAGGTCCTTGTGTCCGGTGGCGGGGACGGCACAATCAAGCTCTGGAAGCTCAGCGACCAGGGCACCGAGTACGGGGATGACGAGGTGGTAGGAGACATTGAAGAGCTGATGGTGCTTGGCGAGGATGATGCCGAGTCCGTCATGGCAATCGAAATTGACGGGTCCTTTCTCTATGCCGGCAAGCTACGAGGAATCATCGAGCTCTGGGATATTGATACACAGCAAAAGCTGAGGGTCATCAAAGCGCATGAAGGCAATGTCAACACCCTAAAGATGAGCTTTGGTCTCCTCTGGAGCGCTGCGACGGGCGGGTCAGCTTCCGTAAGTTCCATATCCTTGTACTTCTTGAGGTTCTGTCTGACAATATGTAGAAGCACAGCACGGTACACTACGGACGAGACTCGGACGGCACATCACCGACTGTGAGCCAAAAATATCAGTGCCTGAGCAGATGGAGGGCCCACGACGCCAAGATCATATCCTCCGCGGTTGCAGTCCACCAGAACGATCAGCTCTTCATCACGGGAGCCAACGATAAAACAGTGCGCGTCTGGCGTGTTAATGGCATGCAGACACCGACTGAGCATGGCGTCGAAATGTCTGACAATATGATGTTGAAGTCGCTGGAAGATTTCGTCTCATACAAGACGATATCATCGCGCCCAGAGTTCACCGAAGACTGCCGCAAGGGCGCGACCTTTCTCGGATCCCTCTTCAAGCGGCTGGGTGCCCAAGTGGAGATGCTCAGCACTGGGGGTCTGCATAATCCGATTGTTCTCGCAAAGTTTAGCGGAAAGCTTCCTGCGGAGCAGCGCAAGCGCATTCTGTTCTACGGCCACTACGACGTCGTGCCAGCAGACACCAAGGCGGGCAACTGGCAGACGGATCCATTCAAGCTCAAGGGACAGGATGGCTACCTCTATGGTCGCGGCGTGAGCGACAACAAAGGTCCCATCACCGCCGCCTTATATGCCGTCTCCGACCTCCTTCAGGACAGAGAGCTCGACTCCGACATTCTCTTCGTCATCGAAGGCGAAGAGGAGTCCGGGTCGCGGGGGTTCCAGGACACAATCCGCAGGAACAAGAGTCTCCTCGGCCATATAGACTACATTCTGTTGGCAAACAGTTATTGGCTTGACGACGAGGTCCCCTGCCTGACGTACGGGCTTCGCGGCGTGCTCCACGCCACTGTTTGCATCGATTCGAAGCACCCCGATCTTCATTCAGGCGTCGATGGCAGCAACATGCTGTCGGAGCCACTGTCGGATCTGACACTGCTGCTCAGCAAGCTCAAGGACCGCAAGAACCATGTGAATATCCCAGACTTCTACGACGGTATTCTCCCGGTCACAGAGGAAGAGGAGCTGCGCTACGACGACATTGCCAAGATTCTCATCCGACGGAACCCCGCAAACGGCCCAATCGAGGCGCTGAAGCGCAGCTTGATGGCGCGGTGGCGTGAGCCCAATCTGACCATTCACCGGTATAACGTATCGGGTCCTGATGGCAGTCTCATTAGTAGCCACGCGACAGCCAATGTGAGCATCCGCCTGGTGCCTGGCCAGGAAGTTGAGGACATCATCAACTCGCTGCGGGCGTTCCTGCGTTCCGAGTTTGCTGGATTTGAGAGCGACAACACCCTGACAGTTCGGATTGACAACAAAGCCGAGCCGTGGCTGGGTGTCCCTGGCAACTATATCTTCCGTACTCTGGAAGAAGCAGTTATGGAGGCGTGGGCATCGCCGGGTGCGGAGGGCAACGGCGTTGTGTCGCCTGTCAATGGCACGGCGAACAGCAACACCACCGGCGCGGCGGCGGCAGCAGCGCTTAGCAAATCAAGGAAGCCACTTTACATCCGGGAGGGCGGTTCGATTCCGCCAATTCGCTTCTTGGAGAAGGAGTTCAACGCGCCGGCTGCGCATCTCCCGTGCGGCCAGGCGAGCGACGCTGCGCACTTGCACAACGAACGACTGCGGTATCTGAACCTCACGAAAAGCAGGGAGATCTTCAAAACGGTGTTTAGGAAGCTATGAGCTTTGCAGGCAGGCGTTGGTGGCAAAAGCGTCACGGAAAGCGAAAATACGGTGTGGTTCTTTGCACTTCAGTTTGTGATATTGCCTGACATTGGACTAGATGGGATAGATTCTAGACAGTACGTATGAGTGGCCTCCTGTTTGTTTGTTGGAGCGTTGTCTTCCACTATTTAGCGCAGCAGATAAACATCATATTGTTTTGGAAGCCGTGTTCTTGAGCGTTCCAAGCGTCACGCCCAGCTGCTCGTTCAAGCACTTGGTCTTTGTACCAAGGAAGCCTGACCGTTGGCTGTGGAGCGAATCCGGTGCTGCAGCACTGGGATCTAGTATTTCCTGGCGTCCGGGCAGCACAGCCATAGCAGCGTTTTTGGTTGACGTTCAGAGCACTCATCAGACGAACATCAACCACAACGGCGGCGGCCCTTGACTCACCTCGAACAGGAACATCCTCGGCCACGGAAAGGCGGCGTTTCCGTCTGCAGATCGACATCTCTCGAGTGGATAAACCAAAGGCGGCTCCTCAAAGGCAGCTCGAAAATGGAGTCGAAGCGGAGCAGGCGATTTTTCTGGTGGAACTCGAGATCAACAAACTCACCTCGGGTGCCGCGGTGCCTGGTGCCAAGTCGGGCCAATTCCCGGGATCCTTCAACCCCCTATTCCTGGGTTATATCCACCCAACATAAAAGACTTTGATCCCAGCGACGCACCACACCACATGTTCTGCCTTCCCTAACCCTCCCACCACCATCCCACCATGAAGCTCACCACCGTCCTCACTGCCATCGGCGCCCTCGGCGTCCCCGCCTCCGGCAACAGAGCCGTCCCCAAACCCACCGACGTCGACCCCACCACCTGCGCCCGATCCACCATCACTGCCTACCTTGACGTCCCCGCCCACCGGGAAACTCATGGCCGCCCTCGAATCCTTCGGCCCAGACCTCCTCGCCGCTTACACAGGCCGCGACCCCACCGCCCTCGACGGCATCGACTGCCTGTACCACTCGCGCCAGCGCTGGTGCGCATTTACCAAGAGCGCGCCCGCCTCCCTCCTCCCGGCTTACACGGCATATGTCAACTCCGCCATGCCCTGGCTGGAAGACCGCTGGGACTACGTGTACATGCTCGAGCGGTACTGCAAGGCGGAGTGGGTGGCGGGGAATAATGAGCGCCAGGAGGGGCAGGTGGGAATTTATGACCTGTGGATGTTTTCGTACTGCAGTGCATCTGCGGCGGAGGCTACGGAGGTGGTGACGGGGACCGGGGGGGCGGCGGTGTCGACCGGGGTGCTGGTGACGACGATGGGTGGTAAGGGGGCGACAACGACGGGGGCGCCGTCGTCGAGGCCGGAGTCGGTTCTCAATGCGAGTTCGGCGTCTACGGCGCTAACGAGCACGAGTGGTGTGAATGGCAAGGGAGAGGGGGTAAAGAGGTGGATGGCTGACGCGGGAGTGGCTGCTGTTGTGGCAGGTTTGATGTTGTAGAGCGCAGGGAGAAGGGAGGATGAGGCTCGGGGTTATTGATCATCATCATCGCTAATTCTTTTTCTTTTTGTGTGTCGTAATTACGCCTCAGATATAGACTTGGGAGAGGCTAGCCGCGAGAAATTTAAGGGTGCGAGTGTGATGTAATACTGGCGACAAATAGACTACCTAAAGACCGTCAAGAATAGACTAGGGCAAGTTGCATATACTGAGCCTTCTTTGCGGAGGTAGGGAAAATGCATTTCCCGTTGATAGGTAGTTGAGACACAAACAAAAGACAGAAACAATCGTTTCCAGAAGTACGTAGTCTCCGGGGAAGGAACAATGGCGATACCCGGTAGCAGACAAGGACTTTGGATCACAATGCAGTAATACACGCATCACAACAAACAAGCATCACCAAGCTTTCGATTATTCTCCGGGACCCCTGTGCTGGTATCTAAGCTATCCAGGACGTTACTTTGACAAGCCAGAACCCGTCCAATATTATTTGCGGATCTCGGATAGACCTTCCAAAGACGCCACGCGTCATCTGAATGTGGCGAGCTTATATCGCCCAAGTAGATTATAACAGTAACAACTGCCGCGAGGACGGAATCTCGACCCGTGCCGGACTTCCAGGCACTGGCTCAGGCAGCTTAGTTACACGTGTGAGGGGATGGAGCTATCTAACTGAGAAGAATCTTTAACGAGTAAGCTTCCATCCCCTGGTTCAAACGGCTCACCCGGCTCCATGCACGCGGGAAACAGCCTGAGACCGAGCTTTCCTCCCCCACAGTTTTCTCCGATGTCCGCTAGATGCCGCATCGACTCGCCGCCACACTTTGGCCCGGGAAACTGGTTAGATGCCTGTGTACCTACCGCTCTTGGCTTGTCCGTGGCCAAGATATTTATCCCCGTCAGAAAATTGGCATTGCTTGTCTCCAGGATGACACCCTTGGCACGATACTGCCGTGACACTCGATGCACGGCTTATCATCGATGGTAACCAGTGCCCCTCAATATCAACCCGAAAATGTGGCTTCTGTACTAACTCACATTTTCGATCGCAAAACAGAACAGAATGTTGGCATCGCCGATTCGACGGCAGGGCGCGCCGGTGATGACGAATAACGGGGGCGCCTGGTAACAGCCGAGAACCAAACGGTGGAAGAACAGGCGAAGCGGAGAAGCACAGGCGCGAAAAGGGCGAAAGCCGTTTTTCCATAGTGAAATGCATATTGTGGCTCCCAGTCGCGACTCCGCGCAGCTGACCTGCCAGCCGCGGTCGGAAGCTCTGGGGACGGGATGTTACCAGGTAAATCCGCGAGCTCGAGCTAGATTTCCCGCAGCTTAAGAGTCTGGTCTTCGTGCTCATTCATGCGTTCCGATGTGTTCAGTGCCAATGGATAGCCCCGGAAACTAATACTTCGGCCAAGGACCGACCACGATGCGGACGAATGTCATATTTTCGGCGTTGGCGTTGCTGTCCGGGCTCGCTCTCGCGCAGTTCGAGGTGTCCGAGGACGGCAGCTGCGGCGGTCTCAGTCGTTTTTCCTGTCTGGACTCGGAATATGGCAATTGCTGCTCCCCTCAGGGTTGGTGTGGCCAGTCGATAGACCATTGTGGGCCGGGATGTCAGACTGCCTACGGCGTGTGTGGAAAGGGCTTTGTCGCGAGCGACCCCGTACCGGGAATTTCAACTACAACGACAACAAGCCGACCGGCCGCGACAACAAGAAGCGTCATCAGCATACCGACCACCAACACGCCCGCAGCCAGCGCAACCCGGGGGGGTTCCTCTGGGGCCTGTGCCGTGTATGTCACCGAGATCGTACGATCGACCGCTGTTCGGACATCGTACATCTACGAGAGCGGCGGTGCCGGTGCCGGCGCAAGCACTACCACAACCATAACCGAGACAAGCTATGAGCTGCGTCCGCTTCCCATCCGAACGACCGTAATCACAACGGTAACGCAAAGCATCACCCAAACCGCCATCTCAACGACAATCGTCCGCGCGACAACAACAGTCCCTGAAACCACCACAACAACCGCCATCGACAGAACAACCGTCACCGTCCCCGTGACCACCACCGCAACCTCAATCGACACCCTGACGCTCAACACCACCACCACCTCCGTCTCCTTCACCACCTCGACCATCTTCTCCATCGTCTTCGCCACCGTCTTCAACACCGTCGCCGTCACCAGCGTCGCCACCGTGTACAAGACCGACACCCTAACCAGCACAACCACGCTCAACACCACGCAGTACTTCAGCGCCACGCTGACCTCAACATTCGTCCAATCGACCACCGCCACCGCCATAAACACCATCAACTCGACGCAGAGCTTCACTGAGACCTCTACGACCCACACGACGCAGATCGCAGTGAAGACTTCCACCCGGATATCATACGTCATCCAAACAGCCATTGTGCCTATCACGGAGACCGTGACGCAGACTAACTTTGCGAATGTGACGGCGACCGACACGGTGAAAGCAACGGGCGGTGCCGATGCGACGATGACGCATACTGTGACGGTGGAGACGGTTACTACGCGGACGGTGGTGACTGTTTCGACGGTTACTGTGCAGGCGACGCAGGCGGTGGGGGCGGCGAGCACGGAGACGGTTACGGTTACGGCTACTGTGACTGGTGCAGGAGGGATTGGGGTGCATGAGGCAAAATTGGCGCGGGCAGTTGATGCAGGGTGATGCTTAGTTGAGCAGTGACAAGTTTGAGCGCTGAGTTGATACGGTACGAGAAGCGTGGGGTTAGTTAGCGGGGGTTGTGATGTCTCGGTTGAGAGACTGTTCCGCGTGTAGGGAGATATCAGCTGAGAAAGAAACGCGTAGCGTTGAGGTTGTACATAAAGGGAAGAGGGGCGGCGAGAAACAATGTTAAATTGGGGAGTTCTGAAAACGCGCTTATAAAACTTCATAGGGTGGGTGTTGGAAAGCTTGAAAGATTTGTGAGAATTACATGAACTTCAAATTTGCTTCAGGCTTGTGCTCGCGTTTTCTAAAAACTGAGTATAGTGTGCATCCAAAGTTGTCTAGTCCAATAGCATCGACACGGGTAGCACTGAAGTCACAGTATTTGCCTCTGCAGGGGCGGGGTCGACAGTCTCACCGGCCTCAGTGTGCTCCGGGTGGGCCACTGCGTTTGCTTCCCCCTCCTTGCGTGCAAATCCAAACTCGGCTCGCTCCCGCTTCTTGATCTGCTGCGTTTGCATCTCCTGTTTCCTGTTAGCTACTGCCATGGCAGATCTAAAACTGCTGTCATACCTGCTCCACGGTATCCATCATGAGATATCGCGTTACCTGAACTAATTCAGTCTGCTTCAAGCGGATGGCGCGCGCGATGGCTTGGTTCTCAACACTGGGGTTCCACTGGGGTTCGATGATGAAGATCCGGTTTGCAGCCACCAGATTGAGTCTATTCAGCAGCGGTTAGAAGAGTTGACATGGCTTGGGATGAATCGCCTACCCAAAGGCACCGGTGCCTGTTGTCATGAGGAGGACGCGCACTTCCTTGTCATCCGCAAACCGGTTGATGATTCCCTCTCTTTTGGACGAGAGGATCTCGCCGTCGACGCGCACGAATACGATGTTCTCTGCGCGGAGGTGCCTGGCGATAAGGTCCAGCGTTCGCGTCCAGCAGGAGAAGATGATGCTAAGCGATGTCAGTAACGGTTAGATAAGCAGGCCGCTCACGGCTTACCTCTTGCTACCCTCCAGTCCTTCTTTGACATCTAGCATAAGCTGGTTCATCTTCGTTGAGAAGCCTGTTGGATTGAAGTAATCCTTGTAGTGAGGATTCCTCTCCTCGTCCTCCGGAACCCCCGTGTTCTCGCCATCTTGCATATCGACGTCCATCGTGCCGAAGCGCTGACAGAGCGGACAGTGCCGCAGGTCTTTACAATCGTCCAAGCATTCGTGGCAAAGCGAGTGACTGCAGTTTTCGACAAAGCGATTCTGTGCCCTGTTCGAGCCAAGAATTGGCCGCGGCTGCTTGCAACCATCGCACATGAGCTCAGACTTCAAGCCCATCTCGGTAATGAATGCCTCGCGCTCAGCATTGATATCCTCCCTCGCGTCGCGCTTCTTCCACGAGAAAGGTTTCTGAAACGTCCCGTGGTTGCACAGAATGCGCAGCTGCAAGTGTGCCTGAAAGAGTCCAAACTTGGTCGACTTCCACGAGTCAAACTGAGGCCCGCGGTAGAAGCCGCCGTGGGTTCCACTACCGGGATATTGCCCCACCTGTGTGCGCATGTACCGATTCAGAATGTTCTTTGTCCGCTCGTACTGTCGTTTCTCTTCCGGGTTGAGTGTCAACTTGCGGATTCGCTCTTGCTGGCCTGGCAGGCTGATGATATTTAGTGTGCGGCGGAGACAGAGGGAGTCGTAGAGAAGAATCAGCCGGTCCCGTGCAACCGACTCGCCTTGCTCAAAGGGGATGCAGATAAACCGCCTGAACTGCGCCAGACTGTGGAAGGGGTCGGCGCGCAAGAAGGCAAACAGAGCGCCGATATCCTCAAGGCGATTTTGGATGGGCGTGCCGGTCAGACACCACCGCGATCTGGCTTCCAAGTCGGCACATGTACGATAGAATGTCGTGGCCGGACGACGGATTATGTGCGCTGGTAAGTTAGCTAAGTCAGCGCGCTGTGGTGGACGACTTACCCTCATCAAGGACAACCCGGTACCAAAAGACCTTGTGCAACACGGATTTCTTCGCGGCGACTTCAGTAGCCAAGGTGTTGTACGTAGTAATGACTATATCAGAGTTCTCAATGACGTCGAGATCTCGTTCTCGTCCTTGCCCGTGGTATTTGATGACCGTCAGGGTATTCTCTCCTGTGTGTCTGGATGTTGTTAGGCTCAGCCCCGAGTTAACTGCCAGTATTACTCACTCAATAATTTCGTTGACCCAGTTGTTGATAAGTACTGCACATGTATTAGTGATGGCTTGCAGATACGCCGCGGGGGTTACTCACACGCTGAGGGGACAATCACCAGGGTCGAGTGAGTATGCCGCTGGATCTTCCCACTCGTGTGCTCCCCGGATCGCTTTTTCTGTGCCCATTCTCGGCCCTCCTCAAGAGTCCGGACCGTGAGCGCCAGTGTTGAGAGAGTCTTTCCCAGGCCCATCTCGTCAGCAAGCACGCCACCGCCCATCTCCTCGGGGCGGATGGGTGACCGCGTCCTCGTGATCTTGTGGATATACCTGAATAATTTGAGTTTAGAACCTAGTGAGTTTGGGAGGATAATAGACGTTGAGCCAAACTTACATCTCTTGCCCGCCGTACGTCTCTTTTTTCCAGAGTCTGTACTTTTCAGGGATACCACCAGACTCTCGTTGCGACATATATGACAGCGCCTGCTTTTGATGCCTGCACAAGTAAGCGGCTACCCAAATCTTAGTGATCGCTGCAACTCACTCGTAAAGCTGCGACTTCAAGCTTTGGTCGCCTGCTATCGCCTCTAACTCAGGGTCCGAGGCACGGGTCAAGGCTTCATGGACTTGTGCAACTAGCTTTTTGACTCGCTCTTCCTCTGCTCGCGGCTTCGCGGTGGCTGAGACATCCTGTCTGATTTCCTCTTGGACCATTTGGCTTTCGAGCTCTGGGAAATGCAAGTGATGCGGGTTGAAGTATTCATACTGGGCCTTGAAAAAGTCAGGCTTCTGCAACCACTGCTTGCGGTCAGACAGCTCGTCGCCAATTTCCTTCGCACGGTCGCGGGGCCCGTATATGTTGATATTGACTTGCACAATGGCCTCGTTGGGTTTTGTGGCGACAGCAATCTGTTCACGGAGACGGGTGGTGGACGCTACAGCTTCTAGCTCAAAGGGCGGGCTTTGTTTAAGAAGGCGCTCCAGAACCTCCGTCATGTCGCTGCGGAGAATCCCAAATTGGTTCCCATCCGGAAGTGAGAGGAGAATGTGAGGCACCGACTTTGGCGCTAAGGTAAACTTCTGGATGTGATCCGGGTTGGATCCTGCGAATTCAACGAGCATATTCAGCACTGTCATCATGTTTTGGTGCTTGAGGACGGCGTCTTTATGGTATAGCTGAGGGAGAGTCAGTGGCAGCCGTCACATTCTGAAAGAGGACAAACCATTCCGTAGCAGACTTTGTCACCGCTATCAGCCATGTCACTGTCGACAATATCTTGGGTGCCGTTTTGTATGGGTTCTATGGCGCTGCCCATTTCAACGTCGGTGTCTTCTGACTGATCTGACCCGGTTTCTTCGAGCAGAGGGCCCTGGTTTCTGTGCCAGTGCTCGATGCCATCTTCGACATCGTCCAGCGCCGTGTAGTCCACGTTAAGTGCAGTGTGCTCATCCTGCATACCCGGAAGGATGGAGTTGAAATCGAAGCCATCGAGTTGTGCCTCCTGAGTTGGGCTGATCTGGATGGACACTGGGCTCACACTGGGACCCGGTCAGCACTCACAGAACCATTGCAGCGGGATAATCGACGCACGTCGCGAAGGAGGGATATTCTGTCTCCCCTTGATCGGAATTCAAGATACTGGATAGCGACATCTCGTGCTCTCTGTCTCTCCCTAACTCAAACCTCTTCAGCGGTTGGACTGGGCGAACATCAAATTCAGTTGCATCCCAGAACGGCCTGGATTAGGAAAAGGGCGGATGGAATCGGATCGTCAGGCCATGACCAGTCCGGTTGTGCCACCAGAGAGCCTCGACGTGTAGTCCTGTACCAAGCCACCCTGTTACACCGCGGGGTTGGGATCTTGCTGCGCCTCTGCTGCCTGATGGAACCTGCAGCTCATTTTCGGTGCCGTGGTTGTTTCGTCGATGCAGGCCTGCTGCAGCCCGCCAATCCGCAGCCTGACAGCGCTCCCCTGTCACGCTAGTGTCCGCAGGCCAACGATCACGTGTGGGCCAGGTACCTTCATTCTGTCCTCACTGAGATCGCATCAATGTGAGTCGTGGATTCAGTTTGAACTTGTCTGCTTCCAGGGCTTCCAGTTAGGTTGATCTGGCATTTCGCTCCCGCCAATTGACTCTGCCCTGTGCTAGAAGCTGGAGGGCAGCCAATGGGCCAGCACAGAGACCTGCACATTGATACACAGGAGGCCTCTTCCCCGCATTCACCTCACCGCACCTTCTCGTCTGTCGGGGCTGTGCCGGATTTCCCGCTGTGCCTGTGCCAGGGACTGAGCCTCCTGGGCCAATCGCGAATGTTCCTCAACAGGCTGCTGCCACGAATGCATCTTGTCCACGCAACACAGAGCCTCGTCTAAAAAATGGCCGCACCCCCTTCACCTTGAGCCCCTCCCAGCCCTCAATTGGGACGACCCATCCCGTCCTCGTTGTTCGGATCTCTGGGGACCGCCAATGTCGAATGATGGGATCATGGCCGACACGATGGACACGGCGCCCGACATTTCCACCGCTGATGTTATCAAGGCGGCTTTAAATGACTTCAAGTCAGCTCTCACCCCGACCCACCAGGAATCATTCGCCGGGAAAGAGATCCGCCATGTCCAACTCAAGATTGTCAAGATCCAGCACCACCAGGAGAGAGTCAAGGGAATGATGAACTTCTCGAGAATCAGCTTCTACCTGGAGAGGTTCGCAGAGTTCGACAACCTGTGCAAATCCACGAAAGTAGCGGGTGCCGACGCATCTGAGCTGTCTTCGTTCATCTGGGGCCCGTCGGCATTCATCCTGGAGGTAGGTCGCCACGAATCGGTTGCGTGCCCGAGTGAAGCTGATGTCCCAAAAGACATCCCAGGAGGATGCAAGCATCCTCAGTATTGTCCTCGATGCGTATCAGAAGTTTGGGAAACGGATCCCCCAGCTCGCACGCTATAGCGATCTCATCAGGGGTCAACCCGTCATGATGAAGTGTATTGCCTATATGTATCACGATTTGCTCCAATTCTACAAGCAGATCATCAGACTGTTGACCAGTCGGGGTAAGCTTCCACTCTTGGCATACGGCTAAGCTGACGAGATCTTGGTAGGGTGGAAGAAGACTTTTGTCTTTGATTGGCGAGACTACGAAAAGTCATTTGAAGTTGTGCTCGAGAGCTTCGACGCGCATGGTAAGATTCTGGAGAGGCTTCTCGGCGAATGGCAAAAGAACGAAGCGGACGGACGTCTCGCAAGCATCGAGGGAACTTCCAGTGAGACACGCCGAAGGGTCAACGATGAAGTCCTTCGGCAGAACAGATTGCTCGGCATCTCAAATACGGTGCTCGATATCTCCAACGCAACCAGCCTCCAGCTGAGCGAGCATGCCAGCCAGTTCGGCGAATTTCGTGAGACAATCAAAACGGTTCTGCGCGAATACGAGCAGAATCGGTTTGAAATGATTAGTCGCGCTGAAGCGGAAGAAAAGAGGCGTAAAGAAGAGCAAAAGGAAACAGTTTTGGCATGGCTGAAGACCGCCGGTGAGCATCAATCAACGTACCACAACATGTTCCTTGAGGTGAGGAAGGATTTCCCCGAGACCGCAGTGTGGATCTTGGACGAAATGAAGATTTTCAACTGGATGAACGAGGAGATCCCCAACCGCTCAGTGATGTGGCTTAATGGGAAGAAAGGCGCCGGTAAGCCCGTTGTTTTTATCAAACCGGAGATTGTCTAACTCGGTACAGGCAAAACCATTCTGGCATCTACAATTATCGAGGAATGCAAGAAGAAGCCCGAGTTCAAGACCAGCTACTTCTATTGCCGTGAGCACGACTCAAGCCTGAACACGGCTGTGGCGGTTTTGAAAGGTATACTCCGGCAGTTGCTGAAACATAACCAAGATCCTCTACCCACTTGCATTGCGAAGAAGTCAAACAGTGCAGAGGAGGTTCTCGTCAATATCGACACGGTCAAATCGCTGCTGGAGCTTTTCTGCGAATGTGATATGAACCAATTCGTCGTGATCGATGGTCTGGACGAACTCGAGTTGGTGGAGGTGAAGCCCATTGTCAAGTTTTGGCTATCAATGGCCGAAAAGTGCGAGAACTACAAGCCGGGAAAGATCCGGGTGTTGTTTGTCAGCCAGGACAGAAGCGAGATACGCAAGCTGCTGCAGAATGCCAACGCCGACATCTTCGATCTGCCGCCTGAAAAGTCAACGGAAGACATCAACCGGTATATTCTGGCTCAGTTTGACAGCCTGCAGGAGAAATTCGAGCTGTCCGATGAGGAGACGCGCGCCGCGAGAAGCCAAATCTCAGCACAAGCTGAGGGTAAGTCCTACGCATAAGCCTGGGCAATGATATACCATTCTGACAAAGATAGGAATGTTTCTTTACGCTGTCCTTACTATGGATAACTTGTTCAAACAGCCAAACGTACGAACCTTGAAGAACGAACTGGAGTCCAAGAACATACCATCTGGTCTCGAGCAAGCGTACGAATACCCCCGGCCCGTAGCTATTCGTATCACTAAGACAATATAGGTATCACAAGATTATCGACCGGCTGGAGCGAGAGCTGCACCGTAACCAGTGGCTGATGGCCAAAAAGATCTTCGGATTACTTGCTGGGGCGAAGAGACCCTTGAAGTGGCACGAACTCCAAGCCGCCCTCTCGCTTGAGGTTTCAGCGTCTGGAGGAGTTTCGATGGACTACCATAGCAACCAGCTGCGTAACGACATTCGCGAGACTTGTGGAACTCTCGTACAGGTTCTGCACAAGAATCGAGTTGAGTTCATCCACAGTACCACGAGATTGTAAGTCCGACGATGAAATGGGAAGAATCGGACTGACCTGCTTCCAGCTTCGTCCTCAAAAGCAGGCACTTGAATGAGACCATGATTGAGTGCGACTGGACAACACTATGCATGAACTACCTCACACTTGAGTGTTTCAGCCCCGGGATCAACGAAAGTGACATCGGCCACTTTGTATGGAGCGGCGATTACGCGTTCCAAGACTATGCCATTTCAAAGTGGAAACACCATCTCGAGAGGATGATAGAGACCACTGCGCCGCTTATTCTCAGCGATCCAGAGTGTGAGAAGCGTGCCTATGACGCACTGGCGAGATTCTTGACCTTCCACAAAGAGAGCATCGCGGCTGCAGCCGAGGAGAAGCCGCAGACAGGATCTCAGCGCTCTCGGCTGGCCATGAGAGGTTCCCAGCAAACATCTCTGCAGGCGTCTCAGGTTTCTCAGCGGGGTCTTTCGCCGCCCTCTACCCAGCAATCTTCGTCCCAGTCCCCGACACCACTACCGTCGCCGTCGCCGTCGCAGTCGCAGCAGTCACAGCCGCAACCTCCCCAACAAGGGCCTGAGACGGCCGACTTCTGTCAGGCTTTTGCCGGGACAAGCCTGCACCCTCAGCTGATCGAGCTGTGGACTCACGTGTGTAAGCACCAGAACGGCGACTACAAAGAACGGCACAAGGTCAGTTTGCCAAAGCTGGGCGAATCGTTGGAGGCTATCCGTACACAGATCGAAGAGCTCGCAGCAAGCAGCAGTCGACAACGGGACAACGACCGCAGCGAGAAGCTGACCCGCTTTTACGGCGAAAACCATTACAAGTGTCAACGTGTTGCCTGCGACTACTTCCACGAAGGGTTTGGGAGCAAGACAGCGCTCAAAAACCACTCCGACCGCCACGACCGACCCTTCCAGTGCTCTGTCGAGCGCTGCTCCATCAACTCGTTTGGGTTCTCCACCAACAAAGACAAGGACAAGCACATCCGCTTCTATCATCCTGAGATTTCAGACCAGCCGGCGCGCTTCCAGCTTGAGCAAGCCGAGACCAAGCAGACGGCCGAGGCCAAGTTTGAGTGTGAGATTTGCCACAAGCGGTTTACGCGACACTCGATCAAGAAGGACCATGTCGATGCGCACTATGGCGAGCGCAAGCATGCGTGTGAGACGTGCGGCAAGCGATTTACGAGATCGAATGATCGGAATCGGCATAGAAAGACTCATGTGCGGAGGGTCAGGCAGTAGGAGCGTGTTTTCCTTCTTCCAGGGGTTCCACCGGTTGAGGCGAATGGCGGTAGTATATCTCCAAAGAGGAGTTGTGCAGAAGACAAGATTCAAGAAGACGGGTTCGCAAGAAGAAGTGGTTGGTAGGGCAACGACGAAACGGCCGATTTGATAGTGAAAAACGCCATCACATCTTTCCTTACACAAACCACTTCGTCCTTGCGCCGTAGAAACGTTTTTACTCCTTGAAGTCCGTGCTCCTCCACACATCATCGTAGTAACTCGCCGTCTTCTCCAAATCGGCCGCTGTTTTCCTCATTTGGCTACCCGCGTCAGCCCTCAGTGGCAGACGCAACAGCCTCTCTTTTCCCGCAAACAGCCCCTCGCCAGCCACGTACTCCCACATCCTCGCGGCACCCTCGACCGGGTCTCCGGGCTGCTTCCCGTCGTACGCCGAGAACGCCGCGCGAATTATCGCCGCCATCGCTACCGCTCACGCCCGTGAGGAACGAAGTCCGGAAATATCCCGGCTCAACAATCACAGCGCGTATCCCAAACGGCGCGATCTCAGCCGCCAGCGCCTCGGTGATACCCTCAATAGCAAACTTCGTCGCGCAGTACACCCCGTTGGACGGGTACCCGTGCAGGCCGCCAACAGACGAGAGATTCATCACCTTCCCGCTCTTGGCCTCTCGCAATACCGGGAGGACCGCCCGGATGGTGCGCAGGATGCCGAGCACGTTGATGTCGAATTGCTTCTTGACGAGCGCGTCTTCTGTCTCCTCGATGGCGCCCATGTAGCCGTACCCGGCGTTGTTGACGAGGACGTCGACTTGCCCGAAGTCGGCGAAGGCGTGGGCTGCGTATGCATTGAGCTCGGGCTGGGGGAGGGAGAGGTCGAATTGGAGGACTTTGACGTTGGGGACTTGTAGGGTGGGAGGCACTTTGGAGGGGCTGCGCACGGCGGCGATGACGCGGTCGCCTTCGCTGAGGGCTTTGAGGGCTAGGGCGAGGCCGAGACCGGTGTTGGCGCCGGTGATGTGCCCTGGGTGTTTGGGTGTTAGAAAGGGGAGGGGACAGCGGGGCGGGGCGGGGCAGACTCACAGACTCGAGAAGGCATTTTGTCAGGGAACAAAGAAGGGCAGCTGAGAATGGATGGAAGCCTTGGGATGTTGGATTAAGATGGTAGTTGGTGGTGGCTCTTGTTGGGCATGCCCATCGTGCCAGCGGGGGCATTTATCCTTTTTCACGGAGGCCGCATTATGGGTGCGCGGCCTGAGACGGAAGCATGGACGTCTTGGACCGACGCTCTGTCACGGCTCGGGATGAGGAGTTCGGATGCTCTCCTTCGATCGGTCCGAAATTTGACAGAATCACGCTGTTTCTGCATTACCGATGAATAAGCTGGGATTTGGCTGGCCGTTCCCGACTGTAGGAAAAGCCAACCTGCGCACTTGGCATATGCATCGTAGTCACTGGGCAACGCCGACGGGAGAGACATTGGCTGTTGGTCGCCATGTCGCCGGATTTGGCCTGTGCAACTCCGCGAAACTGCGGGCTCAATCATCATCCCGCCCGGGGCCACACTCCCACGACACGGCTGCATGTGTGATGATAAATCTTGTTCTGCCTGCGTGATCACGGTCTCCATAAGCAAGCCCTTCAATTTTATGTTCAGGCAGGACGTGTGATTCTTGCAATGCCTTCAGGGGAGAAGCAAAGTGATGCTTTCTTCCGTCAGCGCTTTCGTACACACTGCAAATTTTGATCCTTTCGATCAGCGGGTATTTCCTCTTCTTGGGAGTTCTGGCCATCCCGTTCTGCCAGAACCAAGTGATTTATCTCAACAGGATAACCCTCACTTGGTTCCAGGATGTCAACATCCCAGAGCAGTGGGGATTCCTCCGCAACCAAGTCACAGTGTTCCAGCTATCAACCCCCGACGGAGAGATGCTTCACGCTTGGCACATCCTCCCGCTGGAGCTTTACCGGCGCCACGAGTCGGAGCTTGTCAAGGAGCCCGATGGAGTTATGACGGATATCACGCAACGCTTCGGGTTTAAGCTTCTTCGCGATGACCCCGATTCGCTCCTCGTTCTCTACTTCCACGGCGCTGCGGGAACCGTGGGGTCCGGCTGGCGCCCCCCGAGCTACCGAGCCATGCACGCCGGCGAACCTGGACGCATCCACACCGTCGCCATCGATTATCGTGGTTTCGGCGCCAGTACTGGATACCCAACCGAGGAAGGCTTGGTGCCGCTGGGTGGACTGTCTGCTCCGAGTCTACGAGAGGTGTCTTGCGGGAAGAGAGTACCAAGTGGGGGCTGCACGACTGGATCATGTCTTATCAGATCGTGAGTTTGGCAGTGTTGAGGGCGTTCCAACTTAGCGGTAGGCCGTAGCAATCTGGTCGGATGAGAGCGAGTCGATTTTGAAGCAGTGCCCCTCCACTCCTCCCGTGTAAAATTAGTTTCACTCCAGGAGGTACTGCCGCCACAGGCCAACAAACCTTTCAGATGAACCCAACAATGTACCAAAGCAATGCAATTTTGCCTGCAGTGCAAAGAAAAGTACATTCTCAAGCCAAAAGTCTGACAGCGTTGCGTGCCCCACCAACGAACTCAACCTTCGACGCCGAAATATAAAGAGGACGCATCCCCGTACTATGGCCAACGTCTCACTTGTACTATGACCCCACTAAGTGCCCATACATAACCCTAACCCCCGGATGCCAACCCCCCCGCACCACTGCCGTGCATCTGTGACAGCTGTCAGCCCATATAACCTTGCGCGCCCCCGCAATTTGCAGTAACTG
>Ga0247780_1000175_pt1 | contig 63599 bp, 72 predicted proteins | sample UWRJL079202R5_FD_179927 | JGI IMG/M metagenome (GOLD analysis project Ga0247780, IMG submission 179927) | Plant litter microbial communities from Arlington Agricultural Research Station in Wisconsin, United States - UWRJ-L079-202R-5 | ecosystem: Environmental > Terrestrial > Plant litter >...
GGGGGCGGAGGGGAGCACGTCATACCACTCGTAGGTCGCGGACTCCGTGGAGGATGGAGGCTCTAACTTTGGGGGTGGCCATGGTGTTGGTGTCTATGGCGATGGCGATGGAAGGGGGTAGGTATGGGGGGTCTTGGCGTCTTAGGGGAGGATATGGCAGTATGAGGGAATGCTGACGGCCGTGAGAGGACATCGAGAGGCGACATGATATAGGTAGAGACAGGTACAAGGATGGGAGGATGTCTCTTAGTCTCAGTCTATGGGCCGATGCAAAGAGCGGCACTAGACAAGCGCTCTACCCGCGGGCCTCCGGGAGAGCCCATTGCAATTGAACCAGGAACAGGAAAAGAACGAGGAAAATGTTGACGATCACAAGCCCTGCGCGGGTCCCGTGGTTGATTTCCATCAGTGAACGACTGGATGAGGGAAATTCATCCGCATGGAGGTCAGTAAGATCCAAGGGGCCTAAAACGTGGGGAGGATGCAATCCCTTTGGCGAGGAGGGGGGACGGGTTGAAGTGGCATAGAAGGAAGGAAGTGGGAGCCCAGGTGCGGGTCGAGGAGTGGAGGTCACTCGGCATCTTCCTGGCTGTAAAGCTTGGAGACTGGCAGTTGACGCCGCAGCGGGTCGGGTACTAGCATCGCTGGGGAATTTACCTGATCCGAGAACCGCTGTGGGTGACTGGCCGGGACCGCTCGGGCGGGAATTGGCCCAATGTAGGTACGCAAGCTAACTTCCATTCAATGCACCGAAGACGAGTAGCTTCAGTGAGGAGACTTGAGAAAACGACAAATCTCTAAAACATAGCGGGAGTGGTTTTAGGCTCCAGTTTTACTCCATACCTTCGGTACCCAAAAAGAAGCAGACGAAATGGCGAGCGTCAAGGACATGTTCTCCCTTTCAGGCCACACGGCCGTTGTTACGGGCGGAACGCGGGGCATCGGGCAGGCAGTCGCCATCGCCCTCGCCGAAGCCGGCGCGGACATCCTCCTTGTCCAGGTTTGCCCAACCAGCCCCCTATCTCATCTCAATTGGACTCAAGCTGATGTGATAATCGAGAAAATGAAAGAGAGACGAGAGTGCAACCGCCACCCGTGACGCCATCCGCGCTCTTGGCCGCAAAGCAAGCGTCTACACGGCCGACCTCAGCTCCGCCGACGATGTCACTAAGTTGGCGCCCAAGATCCTGGCCGACGGCCATGAGGTCCGAATCCTTATCAATTGCGCCGGCATCCAGCGCCGGAACCCTTGCGAGAAGTTTCTCGACTCCGATTTCAACGATGTGATCCAGGTCAACCTCAGCACCGTCTTTACCCTCTGCCGCGACTTTGGCGCACACATGCTTCAGCTCGAGCCATCGCCTGTAACGGGTCGCAGGGGATCCATCATCAACTTTGCCTCGTTGCTCACCTTCCAGGGCGGCCTGACGGTGCCCGCCTACGCGGCGTCCAAGGGTGCTGTTGGCCAGCTGACCAAGAGCTTTGCCAACGAGTGGACATCTCGCGGCGTGACAGTTAACGCTGTTGCGCCGGGATACATTGAGACCGATATGAACACGGCGTTGCTGAATGATCCCGCACGCTTGGAGAGCATCAGCGCAAGGATACCCGCGGGAAGGGTAAGAGCATCTGCTCATATCCTGTTTAGATAGGGATTCGCTAACCAGAACAGTGGGGGAACCCCGACGACTTTAAGGGGACGACGGTATATCTTGCTAGCAAAGCAAGCGGCTACGTCAGTGGTCATATATTGGTAGTCGACGGTGGGTGGATGGGACGGTAAGAGTCGGAGTACTGCGTTCCCAATTTTTAAATAACTGGCACCCCTTGCGTTTATCTCGCAAATCAGAAACTGAACTGCCATATATGAGCTATGAAGCCAATACTGAGCAAAACCAAGTCAAACCTTTCATTGGCAACCATCTCAGTTTTTAGCCTTGGCCGAAGCCATGACAGCCTCCATCCAAGGGTACACAGAAGCGTTGGCCATCGGGTATCCCATGTGCAGTGCACCCGTGAAGAACCTCGCTTCCTTGGGCGAGCCATACTCGAACAACATCATCGAATCCTCGATAGGCATCAAGCCATCAAGAGTGCCCTATCATCAAAACATTAGTACCACCCCTTCTTTAGCCCGAACCGCAGAACTTACGTTGATCAGTAACAGCCTCGTCGACGGCTGCTGAATGATGCCCGTCTCCAGCAGCGAGAACTTCTTCTGCACTCCCTCCTTGTACTCCTCGACGGTCTTATATCCATGCTTGATCGCCATAGCCGGAGTCAACCTATTACTCGAATCAGCATCATCCCTTGTTTCCCCACAACCCAACCCAACAAAACAACAAGTTACTCACTGGAAGGGATACTCATGTCCATCCGCCTTCTCCAACCACTCCCTATCATAGAAATAATGACACCCCGCCCCCTGCGCAATACTCCCCACCAGCCTCTCGCGATGCGTATGCGCAATGCGAATGGCATAATACCCGCCACTGCTCAGCCCCCAAACCAACACCTGTCCCATCTCAAACCTTCCCTCCTTCTCCATCCAGTCCAGCAAGCTACTCCACAGCCGATCGGGGCTCTCCGGGTCCGCGCTATCAGCAGGACAGTCCGCCGTGCCGGGGATCTCCACCACCACGGCAGCCCATCCCCTCGCGAGGAATTCCTCGCACCGGACGGTGTTATCAGGGCGGTAGCCGTCCAGGCCGGTCATGAGGATCACCGCGGGAGACTTCCCGGCGGCCTTGGGGGCGCGGACGTACACCGGGATGGTGGGTCTGTCGGCGCCCTTGGCGTGGACGTGTGGGACATCGATCTCCTCGAGGGGGATGGACCAGGTGGAGGCAGCTTTGGTGTAGACGCGCTTCTGGGCTTCCCAGGCGGCCCATTTCGGGGCGTTGTTGATCTCGGGGAAGGCCGTGATGTATGGGAAGCGCGCAATGCGGTAGACGGTGCAGGCGCGCAGGTAGAGAGCGGAGGCTGCGGTGGGATCTCCTGAGGCGAGGGCGGCGTCGCCTTTGGCGGCGAGGGCTTCGGCGATGGGGAAGAAGGCCTCAGTGTACTCAGTGGAAGTGCCGTCGTTGATGTTGTTCTGGGCAGGGGTCAAAGGGGGCCGAAAGGAAGGAGGAGAAAAGGGGGGGAGGGGGGAGGTGTTTACTTGGATCAGGTGGTTGAATATGGGCTCAAAGTCCTCGTACGCCCCGTCGTGAAAGGGATACACTACTTTGCTGCACTTGAGGCGAATCAATATCATATCACAACAGAGAACACAGCCTTGGTTTCCAGGATTTTGAATTTTACAAGCAAGTAGGTAGGTATACAGAGATGCAGCGCAAATGACTTACGGGAAATTTCCACTTGGTCTCCCACAACGCCTTGATTCCGTCGTGATGTGGCATCCTTGCCTCGAACGCCTTGGGACCCATGATCCAATTGCGGCCAGAACTCCCGCCATCGTTGCCCGTTGCCTTGCTGCCCATGATGCAGATGATGTTTCCCGAGAAAATATGCAAAAGTAAGGAGAATAAGATACAGCTAGAAACCCGGCGTTAAACGACGCGAACAACCTTCTGCTTAGCGAAAAGGGGCACTCCGTCCTTGGATCCCACGCAAATCGCCGTGACGGTGCTTCTCCGGCGTCTATGAGGGGTGGGGGCAGCAGCAGCAACAGCAGAGCCACGGACTCTGAGAGACAAGGTTAGGCTTTTTGGGCTTTAAAATAGAGAAACAAGAGAACTAACTGCGACTGCAGGAGAGCAATGCGGACCCGGGCAATGGAAGCGTGGAGTTCCTCGGCCATTGTGACGGAAAAGGCGGGGAAGGGCGTAAGCCTCTTATATGGCTATTGGTTTTTGACTCGTAGGGGTGGATAAGGTAATGCAATAACGTTCCCCCTTTTATGGAGCGGCTATGGCGACAGTAGCGGGCAATTGGCTGAGTAGTTCTGTAGGGCTGCCGGAACGCCGCAAAGCTTCAGAGTTGGGGATTTCCGTAAGCCGGGTCCGGGCCGTGAGCGGAGTCAATGTTCGGGTGCGGGGCCGGGTTCGTGTGAGTGTACCTGGCAGAGAGTGTTCTTCAAGGCAAAAGATCAGATGGGTGGTGCGCAAGTCTGTCGGGTTGTTCACCGAGACAGAGGATGGGCTCTATATATATATAGAGTGAGCGGGACATTTGCTCTCCAGGGCCACCCAGCGCAGCAGCGCGACCGAGGGGGGATGACGAGAGACGCATGGTGAGATGGCTCGGGTCGCGGGAGTGGAGAGGAGGGTGGTTCAGTGCTAAGACAGGGCGATGAGCGCCCAGCCTGGGAGGAGCTGAAACCGTCCACTCAGCCCTCCATCGTTCGCCCGGCGGTTGGACCCTGGCCTAAAGCACGCCGCGTGCGAGGCGTTTGCGCGACGGGCTTGGCTGGCCATGCCCAACAGTGCCTGACTCGTTGAGGGGCTCTGATGGGGAGTTTTGGACGACATTCGCGACAATCTCACGATGGACACGGCCGCACTCCTGGATTGCCCTTTTCCCTCATACCTCCATCCTGACCATTCACGGCAGGTCTCGAGGGTGGAGGATGCGCTGGCGCGGAGGAGATGCGTGGGAGCGTTCACGTTTGCGTCGTCGTGACCTGCTGAGACGCATCACATGTCAAATTTCTGTTCCCAGGAGGAGGGGTTCCCGTCCCGTTTGTTATGAATTGGAGGTCAACCACCACTAGCCAACCTCCCCCCGCAGTACGTACCCCAGACCGATCCAGAGCACCAGTGCCCAATCTGCAGCGTTGCGCCGAACGCAGCAACTGCCGCTAAGAGGAGCAACGATGCCGCGATGCCGCTCGGGCTGTTTCCCGTTTCGCGACGGGTTGCAAGGCCGTCCCCAAGCGATCCAGTGCCGTACGAGGAGAGAGGTGCCCGTGTGACGTCGTAGCCGGCCTCATCGGGCGCAACAGCCCATCCAGAGCTAAGGGATAGTAGCCGAGACACTGGGACGGGAGCGCGGTTCGAGGGACCGAAACAGAAGCAGGTTTGTCTAAGTCTAATCCATCATTCCCCTCACAGGAGTCGCTTGCCCAAATTGCCGAACGAGATGGTCGCCTGAGCTTGTCGTATTGCACATAAAGCACCACCACCTCCACCTCCCCCTCGTCAACGCCCATATCAAAACCGAGAGATGCCCAGGAGATCCAAACTTCACGGCTAATCTATCTTGTCCCACTCGGAAGGGTGGCATCGTAGTGCGGACCCGTCCGTTGCCAATATGGTCCGGTAGAGGTTATCGGCCGTTTTCGTGCGCTGCTGGCCGTTGCCTAAAATCCCCCGTCGACCTAGACACAACGTGCGCTTGTTCCGCTGGGTCGCACGATGTTAAAGGTTCGACGTATTGGTGCCTGTTAAGCTAGCCTTAGTGCACTGCGCAGGATGGAGCGTCCCGGACGACACCTATTTACTCTTAGGGGTATCGTGGTAGTGAGCCATCTCGAGTCCTGCGCGGCGGAAGCCGCACTTCACATAAAACCCCTCGTTGTGCTCGCTGCAGTCCAAGATGGTCTTGTAGCAGCCGGTGTTGGCGGCGATGAAGTCGAGAGCCTGGATGATGCGCAGGCCCAGCTTCTTGCCCTGCTGGTCCTTTGCCACGGCGATGTCCTCGATGTGGCCGACGGAGCCCAGCGTATGGATACTGAAGAACGAGGTGGCGTGTCAGCCGCAGCTCGAGGTCGGGAGCAATGCGGGCTAGGGACATAGGGAATGACTCACAACTTGCGCTCCACGATCAAGGCACCGGTTCCAACGACCCGGGGCGGGCTAGTGTTGGTGTCCTCTACGACGAGGATGAAGTAGCCGCCGTCTTGCCTGGACATCCAGCCATACTGGTCCTCAAACTGCTCCTTGGTGATATCCCCCACCGTTGTCAGCACTCGGAGACAATCGAGAAAGCCCGTATCGTAATCGGTGCGCCTGAGCGCGCGGAGCTGGTAGCCCTCGGGGAGCGCAGCTTGGACTTCGGGAGAGAGGAGGTCCGTCGAGAAGAGCCCCTGTTCGGTCATGATTGCGAAAGTTCCTGGCGCAGTGGTCAACGGGTCCGAACTTCGCACGGAGAGGCCGATGCCTCGGGAATCTAGTTACCAGGGATTGGAAGAATACTGAACCCAATTGGATCTTAATAGTGTGATTTCTATCGAGAGAATAAAACAACGCGATCTATGGACGCAGAAAGAGATATCCAGGTGCGAATTACCACTTCAAACACGATTGCAGCTTCGGCGTTGAATCGTCAATTTACCCCTCGGAGAACAGTGAAGCCGACGAATGGAATGTGAGCTTGCGACCCCGCCACCCCCTGGCTCTCCAATCCAAGAAGCTTTCTTCAAGCAGCGCTGTAAGCTGGAACACTCGCTGCAATCGGCCCTGCCGAGCGTGCCTTCTGCCCAGCCACGGGCGAGCGCTAGGGCGGAAAGCGGCAGTTGGTAAAAATAGCACCTGTAGTGGGGAGCTGCTCAGCCTCCAGTCCGCTTTCATCATTCTCGAGCTTCCTCGATCCCGACGATGACGGACCGTACGTACGGCTCACAAGTTCGTCCTTTCGGAGCAAAAGAAATGGAGCACTCTAAGTCTTGAAGCCCTTTGTTGGACACCAACTTCCAGTTGCACCTGAGAGGATATAGGTACGGAGATTGGGTACGTTGCAGGGAGGCAGCCTCTAGGTTTCGATGCGGGTCATAAGCCCATCAGTGCTTCCCCCGGAAAGTCTAACAGACGGCTCGTTATTTACCTGCACCACCAACTCCGAGGTTTACCCCCAGGTATCACCAACCTCGAAGTTCTTAGGTCTGGGTAGAGGTGGCAGCAAGTCCCCAAGACCCCAGGAGATCCATGTCTCCCAATTGAACGGGACTGGCGCGCTGCGCCTCAGGTGTGCCTACTCTGTACGGACAAGCAGCCCTTGCAAATCTCGATTATTACCATCGACGTACCTATCTGTCATGATGAGCGAGCAGGTTGATCGATCGAGACAGCGTGAACCCTGATGCCGCATGAGACAGCTGCTATAAGACAGCGGAGAACATCATAGAGGGGTTAGCAGTTGCCAACGCACGCCAAACTCGAACCAGCGTGAGGCGACCAACGCTCTGGGCAGCTCTACCCGTTGCAGATGACCGCCCCGCGCGCTATCACATGCCCGGGCGAAGCTTAATGGCGGGACTAAAGGTGGGATGGAGCGGGTGCCGCACGAAAGACACGGAGGTCCCAGTGACGACAGGAATGCCACCAACGCGATGGAGGGACGCATGATCTAATTTTCATCCTAAACTGAGGGCGCGTTCCATGTAGCCTTTGCCCGAGCTCCGCTCCATACCGCCACTTCGCGCGTGGCCTTGTTGCCGTTTTCCAGCACAGCACACTACCGTTCTCCTCCTTTCTAAAGCATATTCGCCCTCGCACTTTTTTCTTATCATGGTAATTACTCGAATTCGTCTCTAGCTTAGCTCCGGGGTGTTTCGTTTCGTGATGATTGCCAAGGCGGCACCCCCAACCCACCGACTTCCACCCTCTTTCTCCTAGCCCCGACCCGCCGCGTGTAAGCCATGGCTGTCGACATGGACGTGGCCATCACCGCCGGTGTTGAAATGGACGATGCAACGCCTACCGGGCTCCCCATCCCGGACGAAGATATTACGGCCCACCTCCATGACCTCACCAATAACAACGCCGGCAAAACCCTGCTCCCGTCGCCGATAGCGAAGGCCGTCAGTATCGCCACCCGCTCCACCAGTCTCGCCTTGCGCATGGGCACCATAATAGGGGGGTATGGATTTGACGCAGCAAAGATCACAACCCTGTCGAGTCTCGAGCTTGGCCGTGCTGTGCTCGAGGGCATACTCGGCCGCGCTGGTCGCGATGTGATCACCCGGTCGGGATCTGATCTGGGAAAGGCCGACGCTGAGACAGTTCTAGAGAGGAGCCTGGAAAACCTGCATCGTACCATGACGCAGATTGTCTTTTGGACTACCACAGGCTTCCACATGACCGGAACTACCATTGCCATGGTTTCCGAGTCATCCCAGCTTCTCTTATCGACGCTCGACCAGTTCTTCGGCTCGACCGATTCATCCCGGGCGATGGCCAGCATCATCACGCTAATCCGCCGCGAGTTCCAGCATCCTGCGACTGGTGTGCTAGGAGAGAAGGTTGGGGTTGGCGATTTGATGCTGGGCCTTTGCGGACTGGCCTATCTGCAGAAATGGAGCCGTCGCTTGATTGAGGAGGAAGGCCGAAAACTCCGGGTCGAAGAGACAGTGTGGGATGTTGTCGTACTGAATGATGGCGCGCGGGTCGACGTTCACGAGGAAAGTCTTTACGGAGTCCACGACGGCGACTACACCCCAGACGGGCTCGCGGTGAAAGCAAACGAGAAGCTCCTTGCCACTATCGAGGACCATGGCGCTCAGGACAGCGAGGATGACCGAGACAGCCTTCCAGAGACGCGGCTCAAGCACCAGATTATGCGTTCACTGCCTGAAAATGCGCATGTCTCAATCACCACCCGGAGTAGTACAACCAAAACAATCACGGTGGACATCACAGGCGGGGCGGAGGATCTCCCATTTTCGCCGCCACCGGGGGTTGAGCTGATCGAGGAGAGCAGAGCGGAGATCCCAAGCCGGGCGGAATCATTAGGTGAAAGTCATATACCTCCAACTTGCCGAGTGGTCTATCGCCTCCACCGGAATAAAGAGAGGAGGACGTCATTCAAAAAGGAGGACGGTGATATTAGTCAAGTCGCCGGGTACGTCGAAGAGGTGGACGAAGCGTCTCAGGCAGGCTCAGCGACAGAAGTCGAGGAACGGCCGCCTGTTCCACCGAAGCACTCCTTAATCGAGGCAGCGACACCGGTCCGCCGCCCGAGCTCAGCAGCCTCTGCCGCGTCTACCTCGTCAACGCTATCGACAAAGCCATCCCGCATACCTAGCCCAACGATCTCCAAGAAGAGCATGGAAAACACCGCCAACCAGAAGAGACCCCGGATGCCTCTCGCGAACTCATCTGCCTCCGTCAACAGCCAATCCGTAGCGGGGTCTCGAAGACAGTCTTTGAATCGATTTTTGACGGGAAGCAAAGAGGAGGTGGAATCTGGGAGTAAGCCAGTTGCAGAGCGAAAGACGGGGTTCAGGAACGCCCTCAGGCGGCAAACGAATCTCTTCAACAAGGATGACTCTGGCTCCGACTCGGCCCCCGCCAAGAAGAAAGGGAAGCAAATTACTGGCATTCCGCCAGTCGCGACATCCCCCACGAGGGTACAGCCCCGACACAGCTCAAGCCCATCAGCATTGTTGGTTCCAGGTCGGCGTTCCTCGTTGATCCCCAGGCAAACAGCACGAATCCCTCCAGGAAGATCTGGGATCAGTCACAGCTCGCGGCCAACTTCGAAAGACATAGACGAACCTTTTACGAGAAGTTCCTCCCGAGCCAGCTACATCTCAGTACACGAAAGACGGCGCGATTCCATGATCTCGCAGACGGATACCTACTCTATTACCGCTACGGAAGGCTACCGGCCAGTTTCACCCATCGCCATTCCAGATGAAGCGATAAGTGAGAGCCCGCTGAGTGGCAAGCCGAGGCTTGAAAGGGAGAACACGGGCGGTTCATACGACGGCTCGGGGAAGAGTTACCGTCGTGTGAAGTCACATATGCATTCACCAAGCATTTATACCCTGAGGGCAAAGGAGCCCCATACCACGCTGGTACAATTTTACCAAAAGAGCGCATTTGGCAACACCGAGGCTTTGGGTACGCTTCGTCGGGCCGGCATGGTTGACGGGATGTTTCCCAGGTATCACCTTCTTCGGAACATTACCCGGTACATGCGTTTTGCCTCGGCTTCGTATGGCTCCAGCTTTCTCAAACTAATGGGCATCGCAAAGGGTATGCCCATCCTTCGTGCCCTTGACGATACCCATCACGAGCTGCGCTCATTTGCCCACCACACCGAATCCGACGCCAACAGCATTTTGCTTTCCTCCTTCGTTGATCCCCAGGGCGGATCGGATGGGACCGGTTCGACTAACACGGGTGTACCGCTTGTGCACTACATTTCGCTAGATCACGACTCCAAGGCGGTGGTGCTGGCGTGCCGCGGTACGCTGGGATTCGAGGATGTGCTGGCCGACATGACATGCGACTATGACGACCTTGTTTGGCGCGGCAACTCATACAAAGTCCACAAAGGCATCCATGCCTCAGCGCGTCGCCTCCTCTACGGCGGCGACGGCCGCGTCCTGTACACACTCAAGCAAGCCCTCGAGGAGTTCCCAGACTACGGCCTCGTCCTCACCGGCCACTCCCTCGGCGGTGCTGTCACCGCGCTTCTTGGCGTCATGCTCTCAGAGCCCGCCGAGGGCGAAAGCACTTTTTTCATCACCTCCCCCCAGCCTCACACCCGCCTCCTCCTCGGCGACGCTAGCCACACCTCCTCCCCCGAGATCTGCCTCCCTTCTGGCCGACCCGTCCACGTATTTGCTTATGGCCCGCCCTCCACCATGTCCGCTTCCCTCTGTCATGCTACGCGCGGCCTTATCACCAGCATCATCAACGGCAATGACCTCGTCCCCTACCTCTCCCTCGGCGTACTCCACGACTTCCAAGCCGTTGCGCTCGCCTTCAAGACCGACAACAACGAAGCAAAAGTCGAAGTCCGTCAGCGCATCTGGGAGGCCCTCCAAACTGGCCTTGCAGACAAGTGGTACGGATCCGGCGCCTCCCCCTCTTCGGAGCGCTCTCCCTCTGACGACGAGCAGTGGGCCTACGCCGCTCTCAAAGTCCTCCGCGCAAGCATGATGAGCCAGAAGCTGCTTCCCCCGGGAGAGGTATTTGTCGTCGAGAGTACCCGGGTGCTGAGGCGCGATGCGTTCCTGCGTGAGGGCGAGTCTGGCGGAGAAGAGCACTTTGGACGCCCTGCGCAGCGCCTTGTGCTGAAGTATATTCGAGACGTGGAAAAGAGGTTTCGGGAGGTCCGGTTTGGGACGAGTATGCTTACGGACCATAGCCCGGGGAAGTATGAGGATGCGCTGAATAAGCTCAAGCAGGGCGTAATGGACGCTGCATGATGAAGATGTGACGCAGAAGATTGCGTGCATCTCTATGGATAGGCGTTGGTTGTTGTTTTTGCTGCTTGCATAGTACCAGCGTTCCCCATCGTTACTTTTCTTTTGTTTTCTGGGCATTGCTCTTATGTCTTACATGAAGATTTCACGACATACACGGATGACGGAACCTACGACGGGCAATTCGGCTGTTTGGCGTCCTAGGAAGAGGATGTCTGTGAAGCGGACGGTAGAGCGTTGGTGTCTACATTGCTTTACGCAAATTGGACAATGATATGGATTGGGCATCATCTTATACACATCACAGGGTACTACAAGTACCTATACTAGAGATAGATAGGGTCAGGTAGATTCGCCTGTATAACATAACATACAATACCCCCTTGCCTTATTTTTGTCTCTTCTACTCAACTGGCACGGGAAGGATTTTGCCCTCATCGTCATAGAAGATCTCCTTGACCTTGACCGACCGTAGATGGTTGATACCGCCGCTCAGTTCGCAGTCGTGGTGGAACAGCCACCAGCGGCCCTGGAATTCTACAATGGAGTGGTGAGTCGTCCAGCCCAGCACCGGCTCGAGAATGCGCCCGCCGTATGTGAAGGGTCCGTAGGGGGTCGTACCCGTGGCATAGCACAGGTAGTGGCTGTCACCGGTGGAGTAGCTGAAGTAGTAGGTGTCGCCGCGCTTGTGCATCCACGCGGCCTCGAAGAAGCGCCGGTCGTGGTCGTCGGCGGCAATGGGCTCCCCTGTTTCGGGCGCAAGGATTACAACCTCGCGCACCTCTTCGGCAAACTGGTGCATGTCGTCTGTCAAACGGGCGACGCGCGCTCCCAGAGCCTTGGCGCCCGGCCCGGAGGGCTCCTTGGGACCGAGCCAGGAGTCGTCATAGGTCGACGCGTTGCCCTTTTGGTAGCACTGCAGCTGGCCGCCCCAGAGACCGCCGAAGTAGAGGTAGGCTTGGCCGTCGGTATCGACGAACGACGCAGGGTCGATGCTGTAGCTGCCCTTGATGGGCGCTGGGTCAGCCGTGAAAGGTCCTTCGGGACGGTCGCCGACGGCAACGCCGATGCGGAAGATGTTGTCGTGGTCGCGTGCGGGAAAGTAGAGGTAGTATTTCCCGTCGCGGCCTTGGGCGGCATCCGGGGCCCAGAGCTGCTTCGACACCCAGGGGATATCCTCGGTGCTGAGAACAACGCCGTGGTCCACTACGGGGGCTGCGGGGTCGAGCGAGTCCGTGCTGAAGACATGGTAGTCGGCCATGTCATACTGGTCGCCATTGTCATTGAACTGGATGTCTGTCTCGCGGTCGTGCGACGGATAGATGTAGATGCGCCCCTCGAAGACGTGGGCTGACGGGTCGGCCGTGTAAAGGTGCGAGATGAGGGGAGCCATCGTCGGTTCCGCGGGGTTGGAACAGGGGGAACCTGTTGGGGAAGCTTGGAGGGGTGCGGGGTTCAGTGCGGGGTATGGGTCTGATCGTCAGGGGAGTGAGGGTGGGTAATATCAAGAGAGGCAGGATATGCAACGATGACCAGAGGGGATCTACCTTTGATATATAGTCTTAGCAACGGGCCGCTTGTGCGGCTGGATTGGAAACATCTCGAAGAGGAGTCGAGGGTGAATATGGCTCGAGATGCTGGCTTGGCTGCCGGCGGGTGGTGTCGTGCAAGGGAAGGCCTCACGCAGAAGTCCAATTTTTGTATTTATCCACATTTAACCACCCGGTAATCGTGCCGAGTTAGGTGGTAGAATTGCAGACGGCGGCTCAGCGGGGTCTATGCCGGGTGTTATTTCGACGATCGTGTGCCCAGACGGCTCAAAGGAGTGGTGGTTTTCATGATTGGCGATGCCCCGAGCGCAAAACCATTGCGTGGCTGCAGGATGTTTGACAGTGCTCTCATCTGCAACGCTTTCTTCGGGATTGTCGATTGGTTGCTTGGGAGGGGTGTTCGGGAAGCATCCCGCATGTGTGGCGAGCAGAGAGCATCGCCAGAGGTTGTCCAGTTGAGGGAAATATTTGCTGAATGATTCTAGTTGGACTGCGGTTGAATTGGTCTCATATACCAGAATGTGGAGCGAAGTCTACCGGAACTGCTCACAGCACCCGGCTTCGGGAGAGTATAGTCGTAGGAAGTACACTGTATTCTGGAAACTCGGATTGGCGTGGGCGGTGGTATGTGGCTGTGTGGAAAGGCGATGTGATCTCCGACACACCATTCGCCCTGCTTCGGAGAAGACCATTGGGGCTGATAGCGAAGGCGCCAAAAGAAATCGATATCCGAAACCTCGCCGTACCGAGCAGGTTGGCTACCTGGTACAGATTACCTGGCACAGTGTGATGTATGCGAGCTTGGGGGTGCACCTACCTGAGAGCCAGAAGGAATGACCATGTCGCCGGTTGCCCTATCTCGTTGGGACGAAAGCAGGCCAAAACGAACCCCGCCATCGTGCGTTTCGCGTATGTCCTGTCCTCATAGACCTGGAAGTCCAACATGTTTGCGGGTTGTAGAGCATGGATAGGGACGCAAATTAGGTTTGAAAACGTCCCTTCTTACAGGCATCTGATAGGCCAGCCAAGAACTCTTCTCTCAGCCCCATGCAGGCTTCCGACGGGTCCACTTATCAGCTTCGAGAACAACCCTCCAATACCATCGAGGAGGGTTCAACATGCCCCTGAACACCGCCGCCTCTTTTGGTCAATGAACAGGCATCGCGACCCTGTGGTTCCATTGCTAGCAACCCTCGAGATGCCAGCAACGGCTGCCGTGGTGGCTTGGGCGCGCCCAGTCGATGGCGCGCTGGTCGCCGTGGGAGCAGTTGTATGCACCGTGGGTTGATCGCGTCCCCTGGGGCTGTAGGAACCCGGGTTCTTCTTCCCTCCGTCTTAAATATATGAATACAACACCAAATCGGCGCTTTATCCCCGCCTCTCTCGAAAGGGAGCGCTTCTGATCCGTACCGAAGTGTTGCTCAGCGTCGACAATGTTGGCTGCTCCTCTTCCCACGGCGGCGCCTACTCTTGCGTCCGCCCCCTACGGCGCCGTCCTCGCGCCAAGGGCGACAACCGGCCTTTACGACTACGGCTCGAGTTGCTACGACGTCGATGGTATCCTGTCTTGTGCGAATATTCTGACGGGATGCTACGGAAACATCCTCGCCGCTACTAACCAAGTTGATGCTGCGAACTCGTGTCTGTGTGCCTCTGGCATACCCTACCTGAATTGCTATTTCAACGCTCTCTCAACCGCTGGTTGCTACGAATCTCTTCTGGGCACTGTTGGTAGGTTTTCGGTTTGGCGTCTGTCAGAAACCATGCTGACCGCCGTTGCGGGCAGACTGGAACTCGTATATGCTCGACTACTTCTATTCGACATGCGGGAGTATCCCACCGACAGCAATGGCGCAAATGTCGCCTCCGTGAGTCTGCACCGTCCAAGATGAGCGACCTGGGGGCTAACGGGCAATTTCAGGGCCACTGTTTCGCTGAGTTTTGAGTATGTCAACGGACTCGAACGCTCCCGTTATCCAGCCTAACAAGTACAATAGGACCGTCGATATAGTTACAGCCACCAGGCAACCTCCACCCCCATCTGAAGTCGCCCAGCCGAATTACAAAGGCGCGGGTCAGTTGCTAAAGGGCGAATGCACGAAAACCGACTTCACGCTGGTAGATGCCGGCAGCACGGTGTACTTTGCTGGGTTCAACGGCTGTAATGGGGAACGACCTGAGTGCTGTCCTTGGCATGTCGCAACCACCTCAGCACCGGCGACGACAGCAGGTGGCACAAATCAAGACACTGGAAATCACCTCGGCTTCGACTTTCCACAGCCACAGGATAGCAACCAAGCGGTGCTGGCTGCCTGTGCCGATGATTACTACTCGATATCAGGTGGTTGCTGCCCCGTGTATGTGAACAAGCCCCTGAATTTCAGTTGCTCTTCTGACATCTTCCCAGCGGGTATTGGCTCTTCACAACAGAGGTTGGTGGTCAAACTCCTTGCTACAGTTCGATGAATCGTGTTGCCACGGCACCTACCTTGACAGCCGGTCTCGCGGGTAATCCAACCGACACAGCCAAGCCTACTTCGGCCGTCGTCAATATAGTGTGGTCTATGAGGTATCCAGTTGCTGACCAGAGCGGTGGGTTATCAACCGCTGCTAAGGCAGGAATTGGGGCTGGCGGTGGTGTAGCAGCAATTCTGATCGGTGTACTTGCAATCTGCCTCTGGCGATCTCGCCGCAAGAATAAGAAGCTTCAAGCGGCCAAGGATGCCAACGGAGGAGTCGCCGCTTCGATCCCTCCGCAGGGCCCCCAACCGCAACAGATGATGCAACCTCCAATGATACAGATCGGGCAATACGCGCAATACCCTCCGGGAGCGATGGCACCTGGCATGCCAGACCCCCGCGGTAGCATCATGGCGAATATGTCCCTGTCCTCAACGCCGCCTCTGGTGCCTCAGAGCACGGGCACTTCCAACGGAGGTGTAAGCGAGTTAAGCTCACAGAGCGGCCAAGGGTTACTTCAGAATGGAAGCCAGTTCGCTGGCTCGCCCATACCAAGGACCGCATCGAACGCAAGCAGCAACGGCACAGGAAGTCCTGCGATCCCGCCCAATGGTGGCTACCCGGCTCCGATCGCCGAAGCTGATGAGGGAGGGCAAGCCCAATCGTTTACCGCCCAGGCACCGCCACAACCTTACGGCGCTGCGCCATACGGGTTTCCGCAACAGCAAACCCAACAGCAACAGTTCCCTCCTCAAGCCCAGCCAAGCGTGTACCCGGCTCCAGGCCAGCCGCCACAGCAGTTCTATAGCGCATCAGGCCAGCCGCAGCAGCTTTATCCTCAACAGCAGCCTCAGTTCCACAGCTCCAGCCAGCAGCCACAGCCGCTTTACAACCAATACCAGACCCCTCCCCACCTACAACAACAGCCGTATTATGGCTCCAATCAACAGCCCATGTACCAGACGCCGCCCCACTGGGTCCCAGAGATGAGCGCCAACCGCGAGGCTGATCCACCGCAAGAGGTGGCAGGGAGTCAGGTTCGTTGATGAGTTTGTGTGCATATTACCTATTTGATACAGAGCGAGGATAGGCGTTATCGGGGTTAATGGTCACGGAAAGTGACAGTCGTGTTATGGTTGCACTACAACGAGGGAGCTGCATGTCCAAAGGGATACCAATGGGGAAAAGGGGGCCAGGACTTGATCTTTTGTCATAGTTAGGTTTCAGATAGTTGTTTGGATCAACTTTTAATTTGCATTTTTAGTTCCGAGAACGGCCACGTCCAAAAAGCAGTGATAGTTACTGAAACAGCGTGGGGCAGAGCAGGTGTGGTTTCTGGACTTTAGAGAACTGTTCAGTTCGGACAGAAAACCTATTATTGTGACTAGTGCTTTTACTTTCTCGCATCAAGGGGCGGTGAACGGCTGATTCTGATGCGATTTGGGAAGGGAGAGTTGAGAAAGGAGAGGCGAGAGCTGGAAATGAGAACTGAGAAGTGGGATATGAGAAGTGACTTCATGTTCGAATGCTGCAGTCTACCGCTGTCTGACGTTTCTGAACTTTGGGATGTGCTGTTGTTATCTGGTCATTTTCAAGATGATTTATGATGTGTTCTGTGGCAGGTGTCGTACGATGGGCGGGAGACAAACGATCCATTGCTTGTCTCCTTGTAACTGCTTGGACAGCAGCATCTTTCGCAGAGGTGTCTTTTCTAGTACGTAATGAAAAGAAAGGACGAGAAATCAAGAGTAAGATACCATGTTCTTTTTGAGCATATTCGGCATATTTTTATCACCTTGCGTCATTCGTCCGAGGCATCCTACATCAAGCCTGCAGGACACGATTCAGGAAGGTGTTTACTGATTGGTGTTCACTTCTCAGAGGCCGACTCTCGGAGAACAAGCTCATAACGCCCCAGACCTGCAGCGGATATGCAGAATCTTGACAGCGGGATCCGGTGCCGGCAGGAGGTGATATGATATGTGACGAAGGGGAATTTGACACGATGGCTGCTGGCGATCCAACCCTACTAGTAGGTAAATAGGCCAATGGTATGTAGAATGTCGATACGCCGGTTTCGTCTGGCCATTGAGATGGGTAATATCAAGAGTCCTTTGATGCGCCGGTACCTGACAACTCGGCAAGAAGAAGGCCACCGGACGTTATCTTAGACACTTACATGCAGGTCCGAGATATATCTTACCAGAGGGAGGACATCAAAACTGTCTGTACGCTGTGATAAATGGCGGTGAACAAGCCTGTAGGTGTGGTGGCTGCAGTCGGTGAACACCGGGATCCTAACGGGCCGAGATCTGAGCGATTCGGAAGCAGTGCCGGAGCTTTGGATCTACGAAGCATACTGCATCATGCAGAGCGTGTTGCAGGTAACGACCAGTCACCTGAAACAAACCACAGCCAGGCCAGGGGCACCAAAATGACGAACGGCTTCCCGTGCGGCTGTCTCAAGCTCACGATTAGCTTACCGTGGGGAATCCTGGACGGGAACCGGCGATCTTTCCGAACCTATTGTGAAATGCACGACGGCATGATCGAGAGACGTGTTCGAAATTTGTGGTCCTTTGGTCCAAGTCTTGAAGACGTGGTGCATTATCGTTCTCGGAAGCGTTCGATGGCAATGATATGACGCCGGAAGAGCGAGGGGCGCTACCCGACCGAAATCAAGACTGGTGTGATTTCAATAATAACACAGTGCTAGCTTCCGTAAAGCTGCAAGAGGTATATCGATACTTGCCGAGGCATCAGCCTAGAGACTGAGATTGGTTGGCATCTGGACGGCATCGCCGAGCCAAGTAAGGGATCAAGCGGTTTCCAAAATAACAGGGACTCAGTAATGTGGCACGTGCCACCGGCCTTAACAGAGGCCCTAACAGTTCCAACAGGTTCCATCACCCTACCACCCACTACCAAAACCACTATTATCATCACTATGGAACTCAGTGACCTACACCACACAATACCTAAGAAGGCGAAGATCTTTAGTACAGTTTAATATTTACGAGCTTACAATCTTCCTTTCTATACAATCGACGTTTTTTAGCATAATTAGGTTAGCAAAACTAGAAGCTAGTAAATTCTATACGATAGAGAAGATGAAGGACACTGTGAATAGAGACCTAGAAACTAAGACCTGTAGCTGGCTAAAGATACTTAATACCGTTAATATATAAGCGATAGAGGAAGTCCTTTAGAAGTATAGATATAAGGCACGCCATTTGACCTAAAAGGGTCTTGCTATCAATGTTAGCTTATTAGATGTTGTATCTTATATAATTATATGAGTAATGGGTACTTTTAAATACTAGTATTGTATTGAGTGCCTTAAGAGATAAATCTTAAAAGCTGATATAAAACGGCGTGTTAAAACTGTAAAAACTATATTATCTTTTTGCCCTTATTTTAAAGATTAGTATAATATCCGTTTTTCTAATAAGATATTATTAATTTCTAGCCACTGAGCACCCTGTACCGCGTACCCTATAGTGTAGTTGCGTACCCCGAAACTACTAGTTAAATCCTCTGGGGTTCTAGAGGGTTCCAGAGGATTCCAATCCACTCCAGGGCCCCTTAGGGCTCCTGGAGCACTCCGAACCTTTTGGAATTTAGAGGGGTAAAACCTCCTAAATCCAGTAGGGCTACTGCTCTACAGAATCAACTAGAACACCACAGTAGCCATGTCAGCCATTACGTCAGCAGAACCATAAAGAATGATTCAGAACAATATTATTCTATTATTGTATTAGTTAATTTTACCTTATAAAAGGCTCTGGAATTCTTCTGGAGCCTCCCACAGCTTATAACAGGCCCTCTCCTCTCTTGTATCTAGTTCTAGTTAGGTAAGCAACTCTTCTCAATTCTAGTTATTATATAAGGCACTGCCTTCTGGATCCTCTTGTTCTAAAGTGTTAAGATTCACTATAGCAACCTCTCTTACAGTAGCACTGCCCTGTAATACAAGCTTTTATTTGCTTTCTACAGTGCCTATAGCACTGTAGTATAGCTTAAAACAGTACGCACTTCTTCCTCTGAACCACAGCCGCTGTACTACAGCCCTGTAGATTCCTGAAGTTTAACAGATATATTTTAAAAGAACTGTAAAGGGTAGAGCATTAATTATCTGTAAACCCAGCGAACGATATTACTTAAATTACATTTATTTTAAAGAACTGGAGGAGAAAATTGAATACAGATTTTACGTTTGGGAAGCAGTTAGGTATAACTTCAAATCTGAGCTAATCTTTTATAACGTGGATTCTAACACTAATAGTAAGATATCTTTTAAGGTTTATTATAATATAATTCTTGAAATGCCTGTTTTATAATAGCATATAAGAGGAGACTAATTTATTCTCAAAGATGGAGATTTAAGTTATAAAGATGGAAATTACAAGCTAGACAATATAGCTAGGATTTAGAAAGAAAAGCATGGCTTAGAGCATTACTTTAACACACCTAACTCCCCAGATCTATTGCTGTTAATTTTTAGCCCCAGCTGCCCTGTGGGCAACTGCTGTAAGCAGTTGCCCTCTACTGCTGCGTACCCTGCAGCCACGGCTTGCACTGCGGAGCCAAACCTTCTAGAAGGCTCCAGGGCCCACAGGGCCCCTGTTGAGCCTCGAAGGCTCTGGAATCTTAGGCTCTACTGCTCTGACTCACTGTGGAGCAAGCCCCACAGAGTCTTCCAGAACTGTATTAGTAATAGAAGGCTCTAGAATTCTTCCAGAACTTCTTACAGTCTATAATAGGCCCCAAACTCTCCTGTATATAATCTTCTCTAAGTACACCTCTGCCAGCATTATAAACGTTAGCTTGACAAGGGGCCCACTGTTAGTATTTCCATAAATTTCCACACCAAGCCGCAATCAGCAACACCCTTGACAAGCTAACGTTTATAATGCTAGCAGAAGTGTGGGCAATTCTACTCAATTCCAGTCATTGTATAAGGCACTGCCTTCCGGATCCTCTTGTTTCAGCGCTAATATTCGCTGCAACAATCCTCTTACAGAGGCACTGCCTCTGTAATTCAGGCCATTTGTTTGCTTCCTACAGCGCTTGCAGCGCTGTAGTACGGCTTGGACCAGTACGCACTTCTTCTGAGCTATAGCCGCTGTACTACAGCTCTGTGAGTTCCTGAAGTTTAACAATTGCTAATTGAGAATTGCTGACGTATTATAAAGCAGTATGTTAAAGCACGTTTCCATCTTGGCTCGGATTTGAAGGCGTTGATCTTGAAGGGGTGGAAACGGATCAGTCAGGAGAGCATCAACAAGATGGTGAATTCCATGGTAGTGCGGATGACGGATACGATAGCTTGTAAGGGTCAGATAACTGGATAGTAGTACTAAGAAGATACCTCTATTTGCTAGTAATTATAGTGGTGACGGAGGTACTTAGTAGGTACCGAGTCCCTGCTATTTTGGAAACCGCTTGGAGATGTGCTGTTGCAGAACCTTGTTCATCAATGTACACGTCGTCCTGCATGTAGAATGGTGGGCTCGTGATCAGTTGCGAATTTCATCGAATCCACAATAAATCGCGCTCGTGATACTGTGTACGGATGCGCCGGGCAGAGAGATGTACGTAAGTCAAGCAGGTCGTCGGATACGGTCCCCGCACGGATATACAGCGGAAACGGGCCGGGGCGAGTTTGGGACCATGCTATTCCCGTCTGAGAATTCGATCGTGGTACTCGCCGAAACCTGGCTGTCGGGTCCATTTGTATCAGCAAGTGTGAGAGTGTTCGGCGAGAAAGCCGTTAAGAGGGTCCCTGAGGCTCAGCACAATGCAAGGGTTGCCGGGGGTTACCGACTCTCCTAAAGAGGGAATTGGAAAACGGCGGTGATTGGTCAAATTGTTCAAACCTTTGGAAATGAATCCATTCAACACCTTGACCGGGCGGCGGGATGAATTCGCGTTTTGTTACACATAGCGCAAGCGTAGATGGGTGGAGTGCAAACTGCGAGGCGATCCGCCACATGGCACCCTGGATCCTTGATATCAGATTCTTTTGCGAGTATCGCAATGGGGAGGCGTGGAGGTTTGAACAAGTCAAGCTGACCTGAGATGGAAGGCACAGCGCACCAATGCGGGGGGGGGCAAAAGGAGAAAGAAGTATGTGGGAGGCGCGCAGGCGAACCCAATAAGTCGAGTGTTGCCTAGCCCAATATGTCCGCTTCCTTGGACCCATCCCGCCCTGCTGAATTGTCACCATTCATCTCACCTTCTCAAGCGGATCGTCGGCAGATTCTAATTGTCTTGGTCCCCTTCTGCATAGTTTCCTTGATTTCCGATTCTCGGCAGCACCGCCCAGGTTTGCCACCAAGCCGAGCCACCTCGGACACGAGACAATGCTGTGTTAGTGTCCTTCGACATATTTCGCGTTGTCAATCCACTACAGCCTTGTGAGCGACTTCGAATCCTCGTTGCTGGGTTTCACTGGAGGAAAATGCACATTGAGAAGCCGTGGAACGCAGGGTTAGATTAGCATTACTTTTCAGGCAAGAAGCGAGACAAGAGCCAGCGCCATCAAAGCCACGGGCGATCATGAGAGGCCCAGACGCAAACTTCTGAACGCTTCATTTCACACACCCGCCTTGTTTCGTAACCAGCGGGCTTCTTAACCAGGGGGCAGCCCGCTGCCAGAGCCGTCTTGTGCTGGATCTGGCAGCCTCGCAAGACTGAAAGCTAGTTCAGATTACAGCTCTCGGCGCAAGAACTGCCCGTAGAGATCATGGGTCGACTAGACATGGATGATACGTTAAATGAGAACCCTCCGGTGGAAGGTGAATACTCTCCCTCTGATCCCTGGAACCCATATCATATTGAGATGGACTGACATGACCCGTTCGCTTGACAGATGCCCCGGATGAGTTGGAACCAACTACCACGATGGAAACCCCCGTGGCCGGTGAGCCGGGGAAGGGAGAGGAAAGACTAGAGGAAAAGGAAGCCGCCAAGTCGTCTCCTCAAGAAACGCCAGAGCCCGCAAAGGATGCTCCTCCGGAAGCAAGGCTCCCACCAACAAAATATTATGGCTGGCAGTGGGAATGGGACGAGGACGCAAAAGACTACATCCACACAACGGGTAGGAACCCATACGTTTACAGCCAAGGCACCTAGCTAATCTAAAGCTTTCACAGATACGGGTCGGAAACTGCTCTATACAGCCTACCAGAGGACCCGCGGTGACACCGATGCGAGCGTATACAAGCCAAATACACCACCCCGGTCTAAGTCTCCAGATACTCCTGCAGAGAAGCTCCCTCAAGTATCCTCCCCACTGTCTCCCAAGTTGGAAAGCGACTGGGTCGAGGTCGACGCTGAAGACCAAGACAAGGGTACTCAAAATATACGTTCCCCCCCTACTGCGCCGGCGGAGCTGCCTAAAGCAGTGCCTCCACCGCCGTCGAAGAAAAGGGCCTTCGAAGAATCACTTGATGGCCGTATGTATTCTTCTCTTGCTGTCGCGTCACCTCCCGCTACGAAGCTCCGTTGTACTGATATTCTTTGTAGGCTTTAAACGGGTGGAGAAGCCCAAGCGCTTCTTCTCGGTCGGTCGAATCTTCAAAACGGTGTGGTTTGAACCCCGTGGGTCTGAGACGCCTGTACGGCGCGCCGATCTCGAGTGGTCTGATAGCTGCACCACGGCTTTCTACGACAAAAAGCCTGTGGCTAAGTTTCGCTGGTTTGTCGTGGTCAGGAAGAGGCTGAATCACTCACTCTGCTTCAGTATCACCACTTTTGCCGGCCCAGGGACCGCCAGGTCGCGGCGCGGGCGTGCCGTCGACTTTGTGGTTCTTCACTCCTCGGATATCGAACCGCCAAAGCCTTACGACGAGGAGGGCATCACACGCCCCCCTATTGGCGTGATTATCGAAGAAGACGAGCAGTATATTTCCCCACTCGCCCGCCTTGACTGCAGCCGGCTCTTTACCGTGGAAGACGACCTCGACGTCATGAAGATTGGGAGGGTAAATCCGGAGTCCATCCCACATCTCGAGAATTACTACAAGGAATGCGTACAGTGACGGGCCTTGGGAATTGAGAAGTGCATGATTGGGTACTGGTTGGGCTGTGGGTGGGTGGCGTGTGCGGATCAAAGATTGCTAAAAGTTTTTAGACGAATAGGAATAATGAATAGGAGTTTTCTTTTTATTGCAGATCTCAAATTGCTTCACTTTTTTTATCGGTTTGCAAGCCGACTGTAGGAGTAGGCTGCTTTGAAGGCATCTCTGATCTGCAAAAACAGCATCAAAGTCATCGCTCAAAAGGAGCAGATCGTACATGGGGGAGAACTTTGATCATCCCGAGGTTCCAGCACGGCCGCGCGTTGAGCCGATGAGACGATAAGCCAATCCGGAAGCTCCGGCTTGGCTAGCAAAGGCGAAAGGTGTGATGCCCAATATCACGGTGACGAGGTGTGAATCATACGCGTCACCAAACGTGGCAACAGGAGCATCATTTCACACCGCTCACCCCCTGGCAGTTTGGAGATTGGCTGTCTTAATACGCGTACTAAAACATGGAATTTTAGGTGCATGTCTGTCCGTCGAGGACGCAGATGAAGACGCTGCCCGGGCCTATCACTCAAGAGGTACCTGGGAAGGATAGCAACTCTCTCCGGGCCGTACTCGTCGTGGTCAACCATCCCTCAATGGTGCTTCGGCGGGGTCTTGACAAAGACTCTACCGCCGCCATGAGCCTGAGAATATCCCAAAGGCAATCTCATTAACACAACAGAGGATAGCCCTCCAGATAGCCCTTCACCTGGCCAGAAGATAAACAACCCCTAAGCATCTCAAAGCCTAGAAGTCCTGCACCCCCGTCTCACCCACCAAAAACCTCTCCACCGGCTTTTCCCTATCCCTCATGTCCCTATCACCATCGCCATCACCCTCAGCCTCCCCGTCCTCCCCAACCCACTCAGGACTCTCCTCATCAAACCATGCCTCCTCCCTCTCCGTCCGCTCCAGCACATCAAACTCCTCGTCCAAATCCACCCTCTCGTACTCGAAATCCTCGTCCTCCCCGCGCACAAACCTCTCTCTCAGAAACGCCTCCCACTGCTCATGCCCTTGCGCTTTCGTTTTCGGTGGTGGTGGTAAGTCCTCTACTTCGGCTAGTACTGGTATCGGCACGGTAGAACATGCTGCTGCTGCTGCTGCTGCTGGTGGTAGGGTGGTGGTGCTGGCACTGGCACTGGCACTGGTAACAGCGCTGGGCTCAGCAGCCAACTTGGCGAGCCGTTCCTCGCCGCGGAGGAGCGAGCCCTCCAGGACACGCGCATACCCCTTTGCGCGGCCGTCGGCTTCACGCTCGGCGGGGGTGAGAAACTGGCGGATGCAGGTGTCATAGCGGAGGGGGTCTGCATTTTATTGTCAGTCACTCACCCACTCACTTTGCACTTTGCGTATGGTAAGTTGTAAAAGGGAGGAGGGGAGGGAACAAACCGGAGAGTTCGTGCTCGGTGGACTGGAAGTAGGAGGGGTTGCGCTGGAGGTATTCCCTGCGGCGGTTCTGGATGCGTATCTGCTTGGCGCGAGAGGATGAGCGCGGTGGAAGCGGCTGGGGTTTAGAGAAGAGGTCTGAGTCGATTGGTGGTGGGCGGTCAGGGGGCGGTGGGGAGTTGACGTGGGGTGCCATTGGCGATGTGGGAAGAGGTGAGATCTTGATATCTTGAGTGAGGGATTGTTGCTGTTGGTGGGAGGGGGCGTTGGATGATGGGGTTTCGCGGTGAGATAGATACCTGGATGGGTGGGATGTGGTTGGGGTGTTTTTTGATGATTAATGCGAAATGCCGGTGGCGATGTTCGTGATGGCAAATTTGGCGTGTTCTCAGTGAGTTTAGCTGCTGGGTGAGAGGTGAATGCTTGGTGTTGCGGGGGCGGGGTAATAGACGAAACAAAACAGTACGCCCCTTGCTTGACCACCATCATCACATCTGCCTCGGGCCAGAAAAATTACGGATTGCGTGTCGATGGAAGCGCATCCTACCTAGATTCTTTGCAGAGGACCCGAGTGTTAACGAACGTAACCTGGAAGTATGGGACTGGGTTAGCCATGCATTTACATCTGTCGTGGTGACCCTCCAACAGCATCACGCCCTGTTGAATCCCGTTCTGCTGGAAAAAACCGTATTACAATGGTTCTAGTTCTACATGCAGTCATCTACTTCTCAGATCTGTACATTATCATACCTTTAACGACCGCTCAACAAACCGCTCGACCCATTACTTGCGTAAACCATCTAAGACATCTGTGTATCACATCCAAACCCAAGCCGCTCATTACTCATCGCTTCGCTGTCAGCCATCAGTGGCGCAAATGCCAACTGCGCTGATGTCATGTCGTCCCCTTCGCCTCGCTCCTTTTCCAACCGGTCTTGAGCGGTGTCCTGCCTTCACCCTCACCGCTTCCCGACCGAGGAACAGGCTCTGAGCGCGAGCATGGTGAGAATGACTGGCAACAACCAGCTGCCCCATGTTGCGGCCAAACCCAATCAGAGCGATGATAGAGCACCGGGCCCAAAAAAAACTCCGGAGATATCGTGCCCACAACAGCAGCCCTCAACCTTTAGGGTCGCTCTCTACAGCAAACTAACTCAAAAAGCCATGACGCTCCTCCCACCATCCGCAGTCGTCCTATTTCTCACCCGCACCTTCATCACCCCATGCGCCAACCGCTTGACATCCTTCCCTCCGCTTTCCCTCGCCGTCTTCTGCACGCCCACCACCGCGCTCGGCGCAAATAGCAGCGCCTCGCCCACCCGCAACGCCACGATGCGTGAGAACAGCTCCACGCCGGGGTCTCCATCCCCAAGAGACAGCGCCCCAACGCCATCCATCTCGCCTTCGTCGTCTACTCCAACCTGCGTCTTCTGCGCCTGGTTCAGCAGTCGGGCGCCGCTGAATACACCAGCCAGGTGCTTACGCAGCGCGTTCAGCCAGTCAGGGGAGGTAAAGCGATGAACAACGGTGACGCTGCAGAGGTCCAGCAGTTTGGGTGAGATGGTGGGTTCTTGCGTGGAGATCACGACGCGGGCGCCGAGATGGCGTTGAAGACGGATAGTCCCGAGAAGGGCTTCGGTCAGAGTCTGGCACTCGGCAGATTCGTTCATATATTTGTGCGCCTCGTCGAGGGCGATAATCCGGCCGACGGTATCGCATGGTTGCTCCAGGAAGAGACTAAGACATATGTTGAAGAGAGAACAGGCCATCTCAGCCGTGACGCAGGGGCACGATAAGTCGACGATGGTGAGACCGCCGCTGCAAGGTGTCCAGTTGGTGCCGGCCTGGATTGCAGTCTGCTTTTTCTTGGGCGTGCCACCACGCTGTGGCGAGAACATGTCGAAGGCCTTGGCTTGGTCCTCGACCATGAAGCTCTCCAGCGTGTCGAGACGCTGCTTCAACGGCGCGAGCTGCATATCGGTCAGTTGCTCCGCTTGCAACATCCGCTTGAAAGCGGAGTAACTGAATCTTCCGCCGGCGCGCTGCTGGGAGACGCGCAGCTCGCGGAGGATCCGGTTGACCACGTGGAGGTATAGCGGCATGCCCCCTGATGTCACGGCCATCAAGTCCAGCATCCGTTTCGTGTTGAGGTCGGCCTCATTTAGGCGGAGCTCCTCAACTACGATACGCGGGAACTTGCTATACATCCGCTGTAGATGTTGTCAGCACCGAGTCAATAAGTTGGGGTGGGTGCGTCTCTTACCTTCATGGTCCTAATATTCGTTGGCGGACACAGCACGCGCACTTTGATGTCTGGGTTTGATGAGAGCCATGCGGCCTCGCAGGGCGAGCCTCCGGTATCAGAGATAAAAGTGTCGTAGTGAAAGACGATTCCGGTCAACGGGCGAGGTAGCTGGTTGGCTGCGCAGGGCGCTAATGCGTTCTCGAGTAAGCAAGAGAGGGTGTGGCTCTTACCGGAGCCTTGGGAGCCGCAGATGAAAAAGCTGGAGGGCGCCGAGATGTTCCAAAAGACGCGCTTGTCTGAATCCTGCTCGGATTCCCCGCTTATGTCTCCAGCAAGGAGGCCGTACTGACTGAAAGGGCTGGCCGCTGCGCTGCCGTTGATGGTATGGGCATACTGGCGAACGGCCTCCGTGAAGATTGGCGTTGTTTTGATCTCGCTGAGTTCATCTTGCCCTGGATGGTGCTCAAGCAGCCGTAGGTGCGATACTCGCATAGCTTCCAAGGTGGCGGCCGGGTTACTGTCTGGTTTCTTGGTCGCAGGGGATTTGTTCGTTGGGGCCTTGTTCGCCATGGAACGCACGCTTCGAGCAGGAAGCACTTGGCTCGGACGCTCACTTTGGCTAGGGATGCTACCACCCTCCTCCCCACTGCTGCTCTCATCCTGGCTGGTACCGCTTCCATCGCCCTCACTGGAGGTGACATTGGTTTTGTCCGTCAGTGAAGCGCTGGAACTAGACACAACCGAAGGCACCTGCATGGCTGCTACACTCTTTGTGAGAGCGTCCATGGCAAAGACAGGCGTGGTGATGGGTGTTTGCGGGATTGGCGTGTGCGGGGGTTCAGCGTACCCCGATGGCGTCCCGAACAGGGTCGAGTCGGATGAGTTCGAGATGAACTTGGTGTTGGCAAAGTTGAAGATGGACGACTGCCTCTTTTGGTCCGGTGTTTTGGCTGATGTCTTGACTGGTGTCTTGACGGTGTCCCGCTGACGGGGCAGCCGCGGTGTGTCGAAAGAGAAGTCAATGCTAGAGGCAGAGAAGTTGGCAAAGAGAGGTTTGGAGTTTGACGCCATCTTGAATAGGTTGGGGTGGCAACCGTATGAATATATAAGGGTTTCTCTAGGCCAAGGTTTTGGCTATTGTTAAGGTAAGGAAGGGAACAGATGAACGTGGAGACTGCTCAAGCAGGTTGCCGACAACAAACAGAACAATGCGTCAATGACAGCCAGAGAGGCAGCGAACCATCACGATCGGTACAGAATCAAAGAGAGGGACAGTCAACAATGGGTGTGTGTTGCCACATTTGAGAGTGAGGCTCGGTGGGTCGGGAAAGTCGCCCAGTTTCAAGCTGGGAAAAAAGAATTTACAGCGGAGACAAGGATACGCGAAGCCGGGACCGCGACCGAGACTGGCCATTTAACAATTCCTCAAAGAGGAAGGCCGCGTTTGGACTTCATCAGTTCTCACAACAACCAGCCAGCCAGCCCAAAAACTATTCTGGGGTGCGCTTGGTGCCTTGTGGACGTGCATGCTAAAACATTTCGCCTGGAAAGAAATCGCACCCGTTTGCTTTGCAGAAGCCAAGTTAAAGAGAGTAGCGCTTGGCGTACGGACCGAGAGCCGGTCGACTGTTACACCCGATCAGCGAGATCCCTGTCCAGTGCCCGGGCACTCGGGGTCAACAAACGGCGTGGAGAAGAACGGCGTGGCCAAGTCTGGGGGTCTGGGGCGGGCACATGCAGCGAAATCCTGGTATCGGCGCTCTGCGTTAGTGCCGGCTCTTTGACCGTGCTGGTTTGAGGGACGCTGCCCGGCGCATCGACACAGAAGCGAGCAGATGCAGTCGGCCTTCCGTGAGGTCACAGGATGGACAAACAGACGCTGGTGAATGCAGCGGAATTTCTCCGAAGCAGCGACTGCGTCTTCATTGGCTGCAGATAGAGTGTGGCCTTGGTGCCCCCGAGACATCGAGAAGCTCCTGGATGGCACAAGAGACGCAGCAGCAGCGCAAGAAGACGTGGACGTCGAAAGAGCGTTTGAGCCGTTGGCAAGCTGTCACGACTCGAGAGCCTCCAATTGGCCTAGACTGGAGGTCTGCGCTGGGCGGATCTGGAATTGCAAAGGCGATCGAGCCTTCGCCAAGCCCATTCTTATCGATTCGAAAGCTCCCTGCTGCTGCTGCAACCGTTCCAATGCTGCTGCGCTTACCCACCTGCCCACGGATTACCCAGTATGTATCAGCAGCAGACAGGGGAAAGGCGTGCAGTTCTCTTCCGGGACGTCGAGGCAGTTTGTATTTCGGCTCTTTCCCCTCCTCCCCGCTCCTGACACATTCTTGTCTCCATCTCGCGCTCTTCCCTGCCCCCCGGAGAGGCTGCCCATGCCCTCGCATCGCGCAGTCGGTATACTGATGGGCGACCTCAAGGCGAGATTGCGAGCGAAGTTTCCGCGTAGGACCTCGGGCATCTCGCTGCTCGTGCCCGACAAGAGCAGCGCCCCGAGCACCAGTGGTAGCGAGACACAGAGCCGCCGTTTATCGGACGCTCCGGCTGCGGGAGTGGGTGCGGCGGGGGTTGCGAATGGGAGGTGGAAGGCTGATGGCGGAGGAAGCAGCGGCGGGGATGGGCCCTCTGCGGACGAGAAACACAGCCACAGGCGCCAGGCACTGGCCGCGCCACCGACACCTGGAGAAGCGTTTGAAGCGCGAGACGGGCTGAGACAAAAGGAAGCAGCAGCAAAACAGGAAAGCAGCCCTGCAGCTCAAAAGCCAACCACCGACGTCAGAGCGACCAGCATTGACACTGGCAACGACGACGCCGCCAACACCGACACCGACAATAACGACGGCGACGACGTCGATAGCGACAAAGCCCTGCTCCATCAATCCGAAACACAACGCGCTGCTGTCGCATCCGCTGTAACGACTCCACACAGCGACGGCACCCCCCAAAATGCCGCTAACGCGATTCAATCAGGCACTATGCATTCCGCGGCCACGTTGTCTGGGCACACTGCGGACTGCGACGGCCCGGACGTGAATGGGAACGATCAGCACGCCCTAATAGCCAAACTTTCTCGAATCAACGAAGACTCCTCCCCCGACATCGCCACCGGCACTACCCGTCCCACAGTACCCGCTGCCGACACAGCCTCATCAGCCGATGCCGTGGTGCTCAATGACCCGTCGCCGACCTCCGCAGTCCCCGCCGATTCGCTCCGTAGAATCAAGCTGACTGACCCGCCGGTCAATTTTCCGCCGAGCCCTGCTACCGCAGCCGCGAACCTTAGCCACAGCAACTCCTTGAACCTGCGCCCCTCTTCCTCTATCCACCGTCCGACAGTTCCTACGCGACGACAGAGCCTTTTACCCAGCCGGCAGACGACGCTGATCCGGACGCTGCTCAGCGTCGCGCAGGCCGATGACCTTGATTCCGCCGGCGCCGACCTCCTACTTCCCATCAGCGCGAACATGGTCACCCGGAAGATCTGGGTCAAACGACCCGGTGCCTCGGCGACTCTTGTCACGATCAACGAAGAAGACCTTGTCGACGATGTTCGCGAGATGATCCTGCGCAAGTACGCTAACTCGCTCGGCCGCCACTTCGACGCCCCAGACCTAAACCTGCGAATAATACCACGGGAGCAGAGGCAGGAGCGTTCCTTGGGGCCCGATGAGCCAATGGCGCGCACGTTGGACGCTTACTTTCCTGGAGGCCAGACGGTGGAGGAAGCGTTGGTCATCGACATCCCACCCCCGCGCCGCACCCCGAGAGCATCTCCTAGAGCTGGTCCGCCCCACGCTCAACATCTTACCGCATACTTTGACGAGTCCCGGCCGGCTGAGGCTGGGACGGACTATTTTGGCCCCGAAGCGATAGCCAATCCCTCGCCAGCCGTTCCTGGAACGGTCACTAACGGCACTGCTCATCCTCATACCATCTCGGTTCTCAACACGGGACAGGTACCCCAGATCCCCTCCCCAGGTGGGACGAGGACGAGGCCCTACCGAGACCGACCCGACCGCCCGCGATTAGGGCGCCAACATACCTCGTCTCCGACCATTCTTAATGTCGTCAGCGCTGGCAGCCACTCGGGCGCCATCGCCGGCAATGCAAACCACGGTACGCAGCGGACATGTGCAAAGGTTTCACGCTCAGTGGCTCATTCTAACGATGCTATAGATCAGCCCACGACAGGGCCTCCGCCACCCGCTCCTCCCCTCCCGACCCCTCCTGTCCAAGACATCGCGCCAGCCCAGATCCCACGAACCGCCACGCCTCCTCCGAGGGCAGCGTCGCCACGCCCACCTGTCCCGCGCCCCAAAAAGAAGAAGACGATAGTCGATCAGCCCACGCTTCCTGCCGTGATGCTCAATGGCGGCGTACCACCAATCAACGTCCTGATCGTTGAGGACAACATCATTAACCTTCGCCTGCTCGAGGCATTCGTAAAGCGCCTTAAGGTGCGCTGGCAGACCGCTATGAACGGTCGCGAAGCCGTCGACAAATGGCGTGCCGGGGGTTTCCACCTTGTGCTGATGGATATTCAACTGCCTGTCATGAGCGGGCTCGAGGCGACGCGGGAGATCCGCCGTCTTGAACGCATGAATTCGATCGGTGCGTTCTCGTCATCGCCCCCGCCGCCACTAGGAGCGTCATCTGGGAAGGCGAACGTGAAGGGGAAGAATGAGGGCGAGCTCGCAAGTAGCCCGGCTGGAGAGTCGAGTGAGACGGCGACTGAAGAGGACAAGCTTGATAACCGGGAGCTGTTCAAGAGCCCGGTCATCATTGTTGCCTTGACAGCGAGCTCCCTTCAGAGTGACAGACACGAGGCATTGGCTGCGGGATGCAATGATTTCCTCACGAAGGTATGGCCTGGATCTCTGCGTTCGTCTCGTGTTATTTGCATCTGCTAACACTATCATCGTAGCCTGTCACCTATGTATGGCTTGAGAGGAAAGTGATGGAGTGGGGCTGCATGCAAGCCCTGATTGATTTCGACGGCTGGAGAAAGTGGAAGTCTTACGGACAGAAAGGGGATGCTGAGAACGGCGGGGCTACTTCGACAGCCGTAAGTCGACCCAGGCGGGTTAAGAGCTAGTTCTGGTATCGTCCTCAAGGAACGCGCTTTTCGGCCGGTTTCCTAACCTTTCGGGCTACCTCCGTTTTACGTGGCCATGTGCTGTCTTTGGCGTCTAGAGGGGTTCAGGCTGTCCTTTTTGTCTTGGCTTCTAGCATGGAGTACACGAAGCGTGCAAGAGGTGGCTCAGCGTTGCGGCTTTATATCCTTCTCCTTTGCTTTGCTTTTACGTCGGACATCCGCGGTCCGGCCCGATACCTGGAAGGCTGTCGACATAGGTTGGGATCCAACCAATCGCTTTTGGCGCCGAGAGACATGGCTTCAAAAAGTGGCATGATCAGAGTGTAACTGATGGAGAGGCGAGATTCCTTGATTGGGTAGGAGACAAGGTGCAGTCGGTCTGGAATAGGCGGTACATATACAAGATTGCTGGGAGCGCAAGAATGGCCACCAGAGAGGCGTCGGTAATGGTCACCGTGACGGAAATAGGAGCAGAGATGACGCTGGCACTGTGTAATTGGTTAATGGTGAAGCTACGAAATAGCTTCGTGTCGTAGCTATTATGTGGGTGGATGTAATCCTCGGTCGCAAGACTGTGAATCTCGTCATGAAATTCGATAGTCAACAAACATTGGTCTTGGCAGACTTCCGGACTCCTAAAACCCTAACCCTTTTGCGGTGGACCATGATCCATCAGCAGATGCAGCTGACTGGCTGACTGGTCGTCCGTGGTGGGGCCAATGATCCAAAAGTTGAGCTCGACCAAAAAATTCAGTTTCGAGCTGCTCTACAAAACCGAGGTGGCCTCATCCACCACCGCTCACACAACCACTCTCCCAACATGCCACCACGGTTACCAGCCGGCTGCTCCGTGCAGCTGGTCAATTGCCTCGAGCAACCCTTAATACGCACAACACGGAGGACAGCCACCGCCGCGGGTCGGTCGTCATGGCCCTCACCAACACCACAATCGTCCTGCTTCTCCACGACAGCGCCGCGCGATCTCACAGTACATAAGCGCCGCTTCTGGCAATGGATACGGAAAGGTGCTGGAAAGGGCCTCCGTAACCCGAAAGAGAACGGACAAACCAACTATATGCAAGCCAAGGACTCGGTCGAAGCTGTCGCAGATCAGCCCTTCCCCATGAACCCCCTATTCAAGAGCCTGCCAGTGCTCTCTGACGAGGCGCGCGAGCGCATCTATGAGAATGTCATGACGAAGGGCCTGCCGCTGAAGGCTGTGTCGGCCCGTCACGGCGTCGACTTGCGCCGGGTGGCAGCCGTGGTGCGACTCAAGGAGTTGGAGAAGAGCTGGGAGAAAGCCGTAAGTTTCTTGTTTTCTGTTCTACGTCCCTACACTGCACCTCCCGGCTTCGCATGATGATTCTATAAAATTTCGATTAGTCTTGAAGACAACCCCATGGTTAGAAAATTTTGGCTTTATGCCTCTCTGATGGAAGCCTCCTACCTCACGTTTTATAACAGACCTTGCTCTAGACACGCATATGCTGACATTGTGAAAAGGGCAAGCCCATGGCTCTCCCATACTCAAAGGCCGTCCTCCAAATGCTCCCTACCCACGGCTGTGGGCCCGACCAAGAGCCCTTCGAGCCCATCAACGATATCCATGTGCACAGCTATACCCAGCAGCAGATCTTCCTCCCGGTCTCCGAATCGCGCCACTTTACGCGTGCGGACGCGGCCAAGGCGTTTGGTGACCACATCCTGCCCCCGGAGAAGAAGTTGTGGGTGCCCGAACTGCTGCAGTTCGAGAAGGAGATGGCCGAAGGCGCCAATGTCAAGGATGCCAGGGTTCGGTTCCTTCAGGCGACGGCGAAGAGCGAGCAAGAGCTGGCGGCAAAGCTTGCAGAGTCTGACAAGGCTGAGCAAGCGAGAAACGTCCGCGTAAACACGGACAGGTTCCAGTTTCGCTTCGAGGAGATCAACGTCGACTCGTCCGGGAAAAACGGCCGCCACATTCGGGGTGTCGGCTGGAGATATGGTGTGCCGTTGCCTGATCGCAAGAAGGGCGCTATCAAGATTCCCACCAGAGCAGAGTGATGTGCCGGAGGCTATCATCTCGGCTTTGTGTATAATTATTCAGACGATGTATCAGAGAACGGTGTTCATGGCAGCGGACAATGCCGTCACGCCAATGTAAATCTTTTGTCTATTTTATCAGGGGTCTCGGAGGACCGTCCCCTTTAGCTAACAGCGGTCATGTATAGCACGCGGCAGCAATAGTCTTCCTCTACTGCATTTTACAACCAAATAAAGAGATGTAAAACCATCCGGGCTCGGCTACTCGACCAGCTTGGCGTGACTCTCCCAGTCTATCGCCCTCTCGGTATCGGCGATGTTGACGATGAGGTTTTTCCGCAGCTGCTCGACCGTCTCCCGCGGCACGAGGCACTGGTCAACGACATAATTATCCACGGACCCGTACTTGTCGCGAATCATGCTCAACGTCCCGAGCATATTCTCCTTCCTACCGGCCGTCAGTTAGCTCCCGCCAACCACACCACATCACACAGCATCAGACAAGGCTTACCTCGCGCTAACCATCCTCTCGGCCCGGGGACGATCTCCAAAGAGAGCCTCGCCGGGGCGGATCAGCTGCTGCACTATCTCTTCCTTGCGCGGGGCGAGTCCTAGGTCCGTGAGGCTGTACTCGTGGGCTATGACTTCGTCTGACACGCCGCAGAGGGCGAGGACGAGGGCACAGATGAGTCCGGTGCCTAGTGAGAGTGGGGGGTCAGTGTGAGGGTGGAGGAGGGAGTGAGGTGGAGGAGGTGTCACGGCGAGGCAGTCTTGGATTCTGGAGAGGCCCCGGGAGGCGGACAGGCTGATGGGTGAGAGGGGGTGGGAGGTGAGGTCAGAGGCAGGCGGTAGGGTGGTGGTCTGTTTTAGAGGGAGGGAAGTTGAGGCTCTTCGTTGCCATCTGCTGGTCCTTCATCACCAAGGGAGATGTACTGCTGCTGTAGGAAGAGGAGGAGAGGGATGGAGATCAGGGGAGGTCGAGAGGTCCAACTTACGATCCTTCCCGGCGGTACAGTGGACAAGTATCGGCGAAGGGGGAGCGGCTGCGGAACCGAGATGGTTGAGGATGGCGCGGAACGGCTCGTGTGTGTTTTCTGGTGAAGCCGCAGCGGCGAGGATGGTGCTGTAGGCGCGGACGAAGCCCTATACGTAGTCAGTCATGGGGATCAGTTTCTGCCGTTTGTCTTTCGGCCTCGAGCGCCACTGGCTGTTTGCCATTGGCAGGGGTGAGCACGAGGCAGAGAACGGGGCAGAAGACGGGAAAGGGAGGCCGAAGATGGAAAACCCAAGGGTAGGTAGGTATGAAGCAGTGTGGCAGCGCTGCAAGTGAACGCAAACAGCCGGCCCGTTGCACGGACGGTGAGAGCTCTTGTACGACAAGGCAAGAGCAGTGCAAATTCCGAAGCTGTCAAGGTGCTCAGCCGGCTTGCCATGTGAGCTTGCCCTTACGCCGCTGGAGCTGCAGTGCCCTGCAGCCTCATCTTGTGGAGGTACTTGACGCCGCTCGCCTGCCGTTTTCGCCTCATCTAAAGCCGGTATGGGGGTCTCAGAGGAGGAAAGGAGGGGGAAGGCTTTGCCACATCTTATTTGCCCGCTTGGGTAAGGTATGCAACGGGGGGGGTTCACTAACATCTACACCATCGCTGTAGTCGGTAAACCGCGAAGCAATGGCCGCAGGAGAGTAGTCCTGGTCGAGAAACACAGGCACAAACACGCGTTCTACATCCCACCCGGTAGGGAGGCGGTCTGTGTGCCCATGTGTGTTGTTTTTCGAAAACTCCTTGACCGAACGCAGATCGAAGATATGGGTGATGTTGAGCTCGCGGAGAGCAGCCACTCCTTCATCTCCCACCCGCGAGAGCTCAGCCGAGCGGAATAGGACGCCGCGTCTTACAGCGGTGCTTCCTGGCTCATGTTTGGCTCCGATGGGATAGCCCCCAGTGTCACGCAGGTTAACCAGTCCGGGGACAATGACAAATGGCGGCGTTGGATAGTGGACGGGGAGCGGAGCGGGGCCGCGCAGACTGGCGGCAGCCTGCGCTCCCGCTATCTCGTTGATTGTCATAGGGGGCTGCTTTGATCGAAAACCGCCGTTTTCTTGTTTCGGTTGACGTGCTCCAGCCCGTGGTTACCCGCAGAAAGCCACGAGGAGGACAGGCAGGGGGCGGAAAGCCACGCTCTGGATCTCGCGGAGAGATCCCGGCGAAATTGTCTAGAAAGATGAGACGGTAAGCTAGGCACTTCGTCCTTGCAAGGCTACACGCGGTTTCGGATTCGGAATTCCAAGGAGGCTGCGCCGCTGTGTTACTCTTTCTGTTTGCTGTGGTGAGTCGGGAGGTGTGAGCCGGGAGAGGGGTGGTTGGCGTGGATGGAGGGGGGGTCGGCCGGTCCCTAGCTGCAGGGGCCCGAGATAAGGTGGTGTCGGGCCTGAATCTCAATTCAATCTTAAACCTCAGTGAAGGTTGCCTTCACTCACCCAATCTCACACATAAGGCTTCGTCCCATATCGCCTCAAGATCCCTGCGCAGTACTTCCGACATTGATTGAGGTGAGAACTCACTGCAGAGCCCTCAACCTCAGCCCTGGTGAGAAGGAGACGCCAAGCTCCACACCCATCTTAGGGGGATTGATTGCCTTTGACTTCACTCAACGTGCCCACCGACCCTTATGTCACATATCATTTTCTTCTCCAATTCACTCATTGCACTGCATCTGCGATGTGCTTGTTCAGCTGGCATGGCCTTCAAAGCACAAAGTTCCAAGGTGGGTTTCTGTTGCGATTGGTGGCCTCGTCGATTGACAGATGTAGCCTGGCAGTCCGTCGTGAGTAAGCATCCGTCATCGCCTAACGGCTCTCTCCCTCTGTCTGAACCTGACCGCCGCCGTACATGGCCCGCGAACGACATCCTGACGCCTCACGTACTTGCCTTCTATGGTTGCAATGATTTGCATGCCTGGATGCCCGATTTTTTTTCTTCCATCCTCACATGAGCGGTGTGCAGTGCAGAGAAGTGCAGTGCTAAGCAAAAGTCGCACTTTTGGAAGGAAGGAACGAGGGCTCAGCCCGTCCATGTGATGATCAAATTGGTTAATTCTTCGAGAGAAGAGCCTCAACTTTCTTCACTTTGGCTTCTTGTCACTGCTTTCCTGGGTAGCCGGTGCTTTACTGACGATGTCTCGTGCCCGGTTCTGGTTGCCCCGCGCCCAGTGTTTGGACTCGGCCACCTCCCAGCTAACCCCTTTCTTTTCCTGCGCGGCCTGCCACAACCACGCCAGCAGACATTGGCTATACCATGTCGCTGACCGCCACTTCGAGAAGAAGCAAAACCATCAATCAACAGGACTGGTGATGTGTTTTTTCTCGGTGAATGCATTGGCGGTGAATTGTCTAGTGCTCGGACATGCCGCATGCCGCCAGCCTTACCTTACCTAACGAACCTGGCAGCCTAACAATTTGGGGTCGGCCGCGAACAACCCACCGAGCAAAAGATTTACCGTCCCCTGGGAGCTCGAGTGATTGGGTATCGTCCGGTTTCCTGACCATTGGTCCGATCTCCCGTATGTGGTGTCTAGTCTTCTCGGGACTTTCGAGAAGGTCCGAAATGCCAATGGAAATCCAGCAACCGGCAATGGTCAGGGGTCCAAGTGAGAACTATTACATGACGTCGATAGTCAGCTGCCTTGTGAGCATAACCAGGGTTCGTGATTAAAGAAGGGGCCTACCAGGACGCCTTGTCCAAGTCGGTGCCTGAAGGTGACGAAGAGGAGTTGAGCAAAGTACGAAGTATAAGGCGCCGGGCTGCGTGGCTGTTCTCCTCGACTTGTCGATCCTCTTGCCCGGTGACAGGGATTCGCGGCCGGAATGCCTTGTCCATACTTCTGCTACCCTCATGATACCATCGAGCGGCATCTCTTCTCAGCCACAATGCTTTTAGGCGACTCGGTCTGGCTTCATTCTTGAACAAGGACAAGACCGAAAGGGGGTGTTGAAGGGCCGAGCAGCACCGTGGGTGATACGCGCCGACCCTACCACGGTGGGTGAGCTTTGTTGATGCCCTAAAAGTGTACATAACACACACTGGTATGGTTACAGCGTGCTGGTTGCGGCGTTGCCCTTGTTTTATGCCCCGGCCGTGGGAATAGACGGTGACGAAGCTAAAGAAAAGCCGCAGAGTTGACGAGATGGTCGCGGCTAGATGGGCAGCGAGAACAAAATCTCAAAGAGTTTGGAATTTTAATGGCAGTGACGCTCGATAAAGTTGAAGAGCATGGAATGGAATATAATATAGAGATGTGACGTCTTGCGCGGGTTGTCTAGTCTATCGCCTGAAAACAAGTCTCCAGCCGTACAGAAGAGAGGAAGATGAGATAAGAGCACCAGAAACATGAAAAGTTGCAGAAATGCGGCTCAACTGAGAACATGACAAATCCAAGCCTCCAAGCTGTGCCGTGATGTGAGAGGGAGGGGGGTAATCGGAGAGTGAGACATATAAAAACCAGAAGCGCAGTAAGAACAAAAAAAACATCACGATCGAAACCACCACACCCCAAGACCAAACTCCAGACCGATCCGTCAAATCGCCGCAGCCAACCGCCCAGCCAAGAGAATCCCTGCCCAGGGTGCACGAGTGACATGCACTGGAGCTGTCCCACAACTGTTGTCTTGAACTAGAACGCTTCTCGCCCATGTTGCGCCCAAACACTTGTCGCCAACGCCGATAGGTTGCTCAACGTCCCTTCCGAACCGTGACGTTCTGCATACTACAGCCTGTGCACTGCGCATGATTGCAGCCAATGCAGGAAGGGTTGATGGCGACTGAGTTTTCAGCGCCGCACTGGCACTGGTATTTGTTAGCACTTGGGAGTAACTGTGCTGCCCATTTCTACTTACGCAGTACCACATCACGACAGAAGTATACTAAAATCAGTCAGCTTTGAACAAGGAAGAGCGTATATAGCTCTGAAGAGACTTACTGCGTGTCTAGGCATGTTGGCGGAGGCTGCGTAAAGTTGGCTTCTTGAAGAAAGTGATATCCGTTAAACAGAGGGCGAACGACTGGAGTAGACGGGGATGGTTTTGAGTCCGGAATCGCAAGAGGAGTGTCGAGATTTGAAGACTGATGGATGAGTGCCATTGTGTTTCTCCCAGGCGAGGCCCAAGCCTTTTTATCTGTCTCGGACACCCGATCTTCATCTTCCATTGCAGACACGAGAGTAGTACTTTGTACGCTGGTGATGGCTCAGCGGCACAAGAGGAGTGGCTCAGAATGCGAACAAGGCATTTTCCATCTCCTAGCATTCTGCCAACAGCATCTTTGCCCTGGGCTTAGTGAAATTATACCGACCCGGCCGTACACGGTAATTGGAAGGACTTGGGCCGGGCGATGTGGACTCCACGTTAGCTAGCGGTCTTCAGGGGCTGAGAGCCTTGGGGCAAATACCCCCCCCCCCCCCCTGGGACCGCGCCTTGCTCGGCAGGTTTGGGACCATCGTGACAGCTTATTTCGTCTCAGATTGGAGGCCGGGGTACGAAGGGATACCCAGAAATCGGCCTTCACCGACCACGAGGCCGATCTCACACCGCTTGTGTTCTTTGAGTGGCTAAGTGACGGAATAGCACCTGGGAGTAGTTTGGCATAACCGGTTGCCCGTCATGGGTGACTGTTCGGCGTAATCCACGGGTTTCTGGGCTCTCCTGGCCTCTCATATGTGGTAGAGACAGAGGGGCCAGGCAGTATGACGATCTGCCTTGTGCCATCGTCGAGTTGTCGGTTGCGTTGATGGCAAACAGAGAAATTATCGCTGCGACGTGACCGATCGTAGGGAGGCTTGGTTGATTGTAAGAGCTGACGGCCAATAAGGGGCAAAATAACGGGGCTTTGTGGACCGCGGAGAGTACGTAGCTTTGTGCACATTGCGTTGTCAGATTGCTAGATTCATGGTTTAACAATCGCAATGTTTGCATCTGTCAAGTAGTTTGCCATCCGGAAATGTTGTCTCGACCCTGGCGTGGAATTATGTCTCCTTTCGAGGTCCCAAAACCATCTGGCCTGTTCTTGATTCCTTGAGGGGAGACCAACGTAAATTTCGACATGATAGGGTTGAGGTGACACCGCAGGGTCCTTCCGCATTACTCAACGGTCACGAGACCCCCTGGGATGTGGTGAGCGACATTTCACACTGCAGGTCTGCCCCTCCTCAAATGGGATCTGGCAAAGCTCGTACGAGTTGAGTTGAGTGGTGTTCCCGCTTGCCTAAACTTTTAGGGAAGTGTTCGATTCCAGGAGAATGCGGAATGGCAGACTGATCCCCGACCAGCCAAGCAAAGCGGCCGGCAGTCGGGTTGCCACCAGAGACGATCTTCAGGTTGTTGCACCGCTAACGTGTATCCTTATTGCTCAGAAAAGGAATGAAAAGAGACCTCATGTGGAGATAGGAGGATTGTGTTAGATTCGGTTCTGCTGCACCTAATATCAGCCCTGTCCACCAGGAAGCACAACGACGAAATTCAGGGGAAACGTACCTACCTAGGCCTCGAGCAAGTGGGATCGCGACTGGAGCATCGTCTCCTCTTAATGTATTCAGGTAAAAGCCTACTCTTTAGCCAAGGTCCGTGGTTCTCTTACACCTTAGCAGGCGAGAGCAGAGCCTCAACTTTGATGCCTTCGCAGTTGGCCGAGGCTGCTGCGCCCGGACAGCGAGAGTCGTGCTTATTGGATCGGAGCGGAAAACGAGCATGGATCAGCCACACTATTAACCAATCGCATCTCAATCCCGTTTAAACGGGATGGACGTCGTTGAGACCAGATTAGCAGCGGTGATCGGTTTGGGAATTGCGGTGTGCTGGCTGCCACCGTCAGAAGCCCGGTGCTTCATCATGGGAAGACACAAACGTCCAATCACGACCAGGCACGGCCCTATGAAAAGTCACAGAGAGCGTTCACAGCCCTGGCAATTCCGTTTCTCCTCGGTCGCCCGACAGAAAATATGCCCCAAGAAGGTGTCTTTCAAGACAAGGGGCTTGAAGTCGCTCGGTCAGGTTCTGCCTACGGGTCGATGAGGAAGCCATGACCGGCCGCCATGTGTCTGGCAAAGTGACATCAGGGCTTCATGTTGATATGTTTGGGACAAGATGGAGGAAAGCCGACGTCGATGCAAGTCAATCTCTCCATGGCGACAGAAAAGGGCGCCTGGTGCTGTTGATGAGCCTCATGTCCTTCGGTATCCAAGACGTGATGGCCGATCGCATGTGTTTTTCCAACTCATTGCCGCCCTGCGTTTGTAGCGGAAGGCTGAGGTAGGCCTCGGCCTTATCTTCAGAGCTCGATAGGTATTTGGCTGTCCTCAGCCTTTAAGCTGGGAATTGTAGTCCTGAGTCAAATATGAGCGTTGGCAGCGTGGGTCAAACGGGCGTTGGGTGCTTTGATCGAGCTCCCTTCTGGATGTGCTGAAGGGGCTAGGACGTTTGTTGGTTCTTCGGTTCTGTGTACCAAGGTATGCAAGAATATAAATATCTAGGTGATATTGCTTGCTATCGAGTGAAAGACTATGTTGAAGAGAACCCCCTGGGGAAGTTAGGGGCTCTTGCGAGAACATCGCCAAACAATCAGGCGATAGCGGTAGCAGAGGGGCACAGATTTTACACCATCTCTGTTGGGCTCCGATCTTTCCATATGGGTGATCTCTCGTTGGGCTGCGATGGGGACATTTGAGACCTGCGACACTGGTCTCGGGGGATCTGCCGTGCTTCCGTAAAGTGCACGAACGAAAGGAACCACTGGCAACTGACATACGGAATTGGGACAGGTTGGTGTGTTGATGAGCGAGTGTTGTGTGTGTTTACATTACAGGACCCTGCCGTTCGGATATAACGATTGTTTAATGGGCGGTGACTCTGTTCAAGCTCATAACCTCAAGGATCAGGGCAAAAATCATCTGTTCAATCGTCCCATCATGAGAAACTAGGGACGGATGAACGATTGGCTCGGTGACGATCATGCAACTCGTTTAGAGTTTGGGGCAAGTGCTGCAAGGTGGTCCGTCCTTTGCTAATGTTTGGTCCAGCGCCGCCCAGCGGGGCAGCCACGGCTTGGAGGGTTTCATTTTGGGGATAGCAGCAGCTACGTCATCAGCCAAATGGCAGGTATTTGAGATCACCTGCTTCACAGATTGCACCCTCAGCTGTCCCCTCTGGTCTAGCCTCTGCATGTTTCAACCAAGTCAATTCACCACCAGTCTTTGATTCACCACGGCGCGAACACGATCGCACCACCATCGCTCTTGGCGACCTTGCCCCGCGCTAGCGATTTTTTCACCGCTGGAACACCCACTATATATTCGGTCGTCGCCAAAACGCTGTCACACACGCCAAGGTTCCCTTTCCCTCTCGCGCATACCAGATCGACACCCACCGAACCCCAAACACCCAAAAATTTTTTTGGAAGACACGCCCTGACAGTACTTTCACGATGGCGCTTGGGAGCATATCCCTGAGCTACTTGCTCTTCTGCATCTTGCATTTTGGGCAATTTGTTCTGGCAGTCACCGTCTGTGGTCTCTATGGAGTTGAGCTCAACCGGGCCGCAAAGGCTGGCACGTATGCGGACGGAAAATGGGTAAGCATGCGTCTGGGCTCTCTTGATCGGGCGTCGCTGACAAGATTTAGGTCTATGCTGAAGTCATTGGTGGTCTGTCGGCCATCACGTCTCTGCTCTACTTTCTGCCCTTCATCCTCAAATTTGCGCTCGTATGGGTGTGGAACTTGATCCTGTTCATCCTCTGGATCGCACTTTTTGGTCTCTTCGGCAAGGTAAAGAGACCCGTCCCGTTCATCATGCCGTGGGGCTCTGAGCTAACATGCACCGCTTAGATGTACATCGGCGAGAACCCTGAAGGCAATTCTGATATCCAGCGAATGAAGAACGCGGTCTGGGTAGTCCTGGCAAACGCCATCCTTTGGCTCATCGCCACGATTGGATATTTCATTTATTGGTGGGGCCACAGGGAGCGTCGGTCTCGCTTCACCGGTCGCGCGAAGGTATAGGAAACGATGATGGTTTAAGCACACGGACAGGCAAGGGGCGGCTGTTTCCTTCTAACTTGTTGCGGATGGCGCTCGGAGCAGTTTTCTGGGGAGCGGATTCTCCCAGAAACACGATACATTACGACAATACCCTACGAATAATAATAATATCAGCAGTTATTGGCACTTGAGGCCGGGGACTCAGTTTTACGGGGGTGGGCAGTGTGGAAAAACAGGCGACATGTCTGGTGTCATTTACTCTTGGAAATTCCCCTTGATTGACATATGCTGAAATGGAAAACAGTGGTTATTCTCATTCTCACCATTTCTGAAACTTCAAGGTTAGGTATCAGTCTGTCGTTATTCGGACGGAGCTGGCGTTGCTTTGACAGGTGTCAGGGCAGGCGGCTTTCAGCTCTCTTCGGTCGCATGAGCTGCCACCCTGGCGACTCCCAGCATGATCCACCTTTTACGGCGCTCGGAACATGTTCAGGCTGTCTCCGATCCATGAGACCAATGACGTCAGATCTTATCACGCATTGCTGGGCTACCATCCTACGCAGCCGACCTCGACTTGAACGACTAAGCATCTCCTTGCGACGTAGAGGTCCGGCTGCGATCCTCCAACCCACGGAATCTCACTGAGGGGAATTCTACATTGAGCCCTGTATCTTTGGAAAGTATACCTGAGGCTCGAACCCAATATATCCAGCCTGGAAAGAGGGAGGATTGCATTCCGCCACCAGCTTCTCGCTTTGCTCAGCAGACGCTTCCAAGGCTCATGTAACTCCTTCCCTTTCGCCTCACAGTACGTGCGGGACAAGAATTTACACTTGCCCATTGAGCGATACCAGCAGAGATCTACGGTCGCAGCCTGAGACCCCGAGAGGTTCCAAACTACTCGTATGAAAATAAGCCACTATCCCATCTTGGCAGATAAGAGATCAGCGCGATCTGCAATCGCTTCTCTCCTGTACTCACAGTATTTTCATGATTGCTCTTAACGGCTGTGATGGCTGAGCCTGCGGAAACTGCCGGTTAACAGCCGTACCCGGCGTGCCAGCTCAGCTTTGCGGAAGCCGACCGGCTTTAAGATCCCTGGCGATCAGCGCCGACAGACCTTGCTAACGTCAACTACCGTCGTAACGCAGAGAATTTGCCATGTTTTGGAAATCTGAAAGTTTGGGCACCAATAGAACCAAGCCACAAGCTACGAGAATTTTGGAATGGTTTTTTTCACTTCAGAGGCAAGCCCTGCTGGAAGCCCGACGCGGACTCGGCCTCTCGACCGCCTCGGAGACGTGAAGTGACGCCCCACCCCGGACAGGGCACTGGTACCACTGGCCACTCACCACAAGCTTCCTCCCGCTGCCGGCCACACTGACCAGGTGCACACCACTACAGCCCGCCGACTTGCGCCAGTGTGTCTTCAACGTGACAGCTTGCCATTCACGCGGTCCCTCACCGTCGTACCCAAGCCACCAGAGCCCGAGAACAATCGCTCTGCCTCTGTGAGGTGTGTGCCGATTATCCAGGAAGCGACGGGACCTCCCCGACCGACTCCTAGACGGCTTGTCTTGGCAAAACGTCACAGGTATGCGGGCAAAGTGCCTGTCGATGTGGCTACCCGGGACATGCATGTTCGTCGAGCCTCCACTAACCGTGTGCAATGAACCCTTGTTTCCACGGCTCTCTCGTTTCCCTCTTTGTGGTGTCACCCAGCGGCATTTCTCTCTTGATATTGGACGCCGTATCTGCGCCCGGCCGGGAATGCCAGAGCAGAGGCACGGCACCGCGCATGGTTGGGGCTGCCTTGCTGCAACCAAGCGGTATTGCCTTTCCACTTCTCGTACGAGTTCTGCAGAGATCAGCAGAGCAACCCTCCCAAGTAGTGAGAAAAACGACAAGTGATACCCGCCCCTCCATGGAGGCACAGGTTGAAAGTAATCGCTTAGCATTTTTTTTTTACCGCGTGGGAGGCTAGGTGGGCTCGAAGTGGTAAAGGGTCGTCGCCTAGTCGGAGGTGTGCTTTATGCGCTAGTTTTTGGGCGATCCGACCATGCGCGCCTACGGCTCCACGACTCCTTCGTGCAGCTGCAAGTTTGTGGTGCTTCTTCGTTTCTCCATCGGCCCCCCTCGTGGCTTCTAGCGGCGCCATCGTCGCATTCTCTGACAATTGGATGTGAGGTGGTGCTGCGGATCCCTAGTCGGCATGTTGTGGCGTCTTCGTTTGCAGCTCCCGCTGCAAACACCGGGACGTCGGCACTGCCTCGTCCTGCCCTCACGAAAGGTGGTCAGACACGGCCATTCGGGAAATAGGGAGTGATATTTGTCTTCCAAAAATGTACACCAAACTCTGTCTGCTGCTGCCTCCCGACCAGCTGGTCATGGGTGCCTCGGATTATTCATCCGATTGCGTATTCTAATCGTGAGCGACTGCCATCAAGACACCACCGGGGGCTCTTTTTCTCCCCAAACAGAGGGTAGGGGTAGTGCAGGGGTGCATCCCGCCGTGCCCGCATTTGAGCAGGTCATTGGGGAAGATCACCATGGCGGACTGCGACTGTGCCATCGAGGTGGGGTGGGGTAAAGCTATCCTGGACTCCTGACCGCGAGAGGCGGGATCGCCAGGTTCCTAGTTCCTTGGACAAGAACGTAAAGAAACGCAGGGTCCCCCCCTTCCTGTACCGTGGTTTTGTGAGTCCCTGGGTTTCTTCTCGAACATCGGACAGAGCAGCCTGCAAACGAATCTACCGGTCCTTACCTGCGAGTCTTCGATCCCAAGCCTACAAAGCGTGCCGTTCCATGAGGTCCATTACCTGTCGTCTAGGTCTTGAGTGCAGTGGGCGACTTGAGTGGACACGACGGTCGAGCCTGGTTTGGAGCTGCCCAAAGAGGCACACTCTCGACAGATGGGCCGGGCCCCCTTTTCATCCGAATCCACCCCCAGCCCAACACAAGGCCTCGGTATTCGGCGAAGCTGTGGCTGTCAGAGAAGTCAATACCGAGATAACTACGCTGCCAAACATAGTGGTAGGTGCGAACGGTGTGAGCCTGGTGAGCCGTCAAAGGTAGAACGGGCTCAAGTGGGCCGGGAACTAGCTTTTGGCTGTCTGTCTGAAACCGCCACCCTATGACAGGGACAGCCCAACTGACAGCATGGATCCTGAGAGGGTACGCGAACATTAAACTTCGCGGGCAAACTGGATGCCTTCTTATCGGGGGATCCATCTTGCGGTGATCGTGGCTTGGCTTCCACTTGCGAACTGTCCCAGTCAGGGCGCTGCACAATCAGCCACAGTCGACGATAAGACGTCCAATTCCGCTCAATATTTCTCAATGTCTCTGTCTCTCGTTGTGCTCGCCTTCAGAAATAAAAAACCACTGGCTAACGACCTGGCAGTGTTTCTCATTAACTTCGCCCGTGACACCTGACTACAAACCTTGGACTAGGTCGACTCTAAGACCCCCCTTGGCTACCTACATAAAAGGACGTCACTGGAGCCGACGATACATCCGAAAAGATGGCAAGCTTCAGGGGCTCATTCAACCTCGCGAACCTATCGCCCTCGCGGGCCTTGCGACCGGCTCTGCAACGGCGAACGCAGTCCAGCTCGTCCGAGGGGAGTGCGTCGTGCGGTTCCGCCAGTCCCGCATATGAAGAGCAATTCGTTTTCTCTGTCGAAAATACCCCGTCCAACGAATATCCGCCGTCGTCTCATACCCAGGGCGTCAGTTCCGTCAGCCGCTGTTCGGCTCCAACATCAGCGCCGCGAGAGGGCCTCCTCTTTGGGAAGGGTAAGTGGGTTTCTCGTTAAGTTTTCGCTTCTCGTTCTTTGCCGTTAGCACACACCATCGCTCTTCATGTTTGGCCGTTCATGACGTTGGGAGGTTGTGGTGTGCTCGTCATGCTTCCGACTGGCTGAGCTGGTCTCGTGGCTTTCATCGTCATGGCACCGCGCCGCGTGAACGCTGTCTTTCCCAGTGAGACAAGCCTTCGGCTGGGGCCGGGGTTTATCTCCGAGCGGCGCGCCCAAGCCTACCAATCCCCCATCAGCACCCCAGCGCCACAGCGGGGCTGGTCGTTGCTGGGGGTTGGGGGTTGGGGGTTAGTGACCCCTCAACGGGGCCCGGTCCCTGGTCGATTTCAACGGGCGACGGTGTCTCCTCCAAGCGCCACATACCTCTACACCCCTGCCACACTGCGTCATAGCCCAATAACACCAAAGTTTCGCGACCCGGTCCATGACATTTGTCCCCTACTGTGTACATAATGTTAATAATCTTCTTTCATAGAAGCAGGAACAACCATTATCTCAGAACTCCCAGCATTGCCTAAACTCGACCGAAGCAAACCAATTGCAATAGAGCTCCCAACAGCCCGCAGACTCTACCTAGATTCCGAGTCCGCCCCTGCCGATACACCTCCTGAACCCTTGTCTGCTCGAGGAGACATTCCCGGGTTTGTCTTTCCCTCTGTTCATGTGGCCGGGTTGAGAGTCTCTAACATATATTCTTTCCTAGAGGGTATTTCCCGCTTCACGAGGATCCAAAATCTCGTGTAAGACGACCGCATCCTTTCCACTTAGACGCCAGCAAAGCAAAGCACCGGTCCCTTAACCGAGCCGCCGCATCTAGCAAAACCGCATCGCTGGTAGAAGCTGCTACCGAACCATCTCAGTTTCCCTTTGGTGCTCCCTCGAACTCAGACATGTCAGGGTCTCACACCCCAGTGTCATCATATCTCCCCAATGGAGTTCACAACGCAGCTGCGCTTCCTTTGGGAAAGTACTATCCATCCAACTACGAGAAGCGATCTGCCGGCAGCTCCCAGAACTCCTTGAATCCTTCAGTCAGAGCAGTTATCAGCTCAGCCACGAAATCGGAGTCGGTGGTGCCAAAGTATCGACATGAAACTTCGGCACACTCCCGCACCAATTCCGAAGTGAAGCGCCGGCTTCTACAGTATCAACGAGACATGGTCGCACAGGCAACCATAGCTGCCAGGGCGCTATTGGCCAACAGCAACCAGTCGGGCGATTCAGCGCCTGGATCAACTCTTCCTGGGGACGTAACACTGCCGAGCAATGTGCAGATGGGAAAGACCATGATCAAGACGCATAAACCCATTTCGCCACGGCTAGCACCCCTTGGAAGCCCTGGACCTGTCACGCCTATGTCTCTAGAGGCTGCTGGAGATGGTTATTTGATGCTCGGCCGGTCTCATACCGATCAGCAAGTTGCCGCGATTCGAATCGAACAGGCGAGGCGGAATCTTGACTCAAAGTCCTCACCAATTTCAGAACTCGGACTCCCGATTTCTGTGTAGCAGACCCATACAAACCGCTTTTTGTTGTGTTTTCTTTTCTATTGCATTATACTGGAGCGGTCTTGTTTTCGCATCAGCCGACCTGCTACCAGGCTGGGATCGAGGAAGTCTTCGGCAAATTTTATGTGATACCCCATTATAGAAGAGCATAAGCACGCCGACACAGGAGAATCTCGGAACACTGGTTCAGGGTATCAACACCATTGCTATCGGTTACCTCAAGGCGTACATTTGCATTTTTATGGTCTTGTTGTGGTAATGTGGCATGGCTTGAGTTGGAAAAAAAAAGGGTCATATCTTAGGATAGCATATTAGACTTTGTCTCACGTCGAATCTTCCCTTGGGATACTGCTCATCGACCTCCAGCTGCTTGCGTGATCTTTACAGGCGCGTCTACCATGGTCACATTACTCCATGACGATGTCCCGCGTCGACGATATGAGGCCAGACGCCACGTCTTTCCAACACATACGACCATACCCACTGGAGAATTCGGGATCCCGTCCGCTCTCCCACAGACAAGCCAGTGAGGGGAAGACTTGAAATGGGAAAAGGGTCGGGACCCCGAGCAGCCAACCAGGGGACAGCGTTTTCAACAACGGTGTTTTCGACGATGGTGAAACTGGGCGCCTCGCGGCTAAACTCCGGCCAAAAAGCCAAACGGTTGTCGCCAGCAGCGCAATCGCACACCCTCGATGGGCAGGGACGTTTGCCTACGGACGCCACACCGCGGGGAAAATCTAGCCCGCAACACAATTCAGCCCAACCTAACATCTAGTGCGCGACAAAATCCAGCCAGCGAAACTCCCACTCAGTGCGGCTCCTGGCCAGAGCCTTAGTTTCCAACGCTGGAAGGCTGGCGTTCTGGCACTGTGTCGCCAGAACCCCCTTTCTTTCTGACACTAGCCACGGAGTGCCAGAACACCAGTAAAGCTAGTATTGGAAGCGAAGGATCCAGAATCTACCAGAACTGTGAATTTATAATAACATAACCGCGTATACTGATGCGTGTCACAGCGATGTATTAGAAACATGGCACACCAGACTTAAGTATATTGATGGAGTTACAATCGTCTGATCATATTACTCATTATGGTTCTGGCTTCCAGCCTCAATCACCACAGCAGCGCGCCTCCACCTCACTCTTCTCTTCGCGACCTGTTGCTTCGCTCCCAACCCGTTCCCCACTTGCTCTGCGACCGGGGGAATATGTGCGCCTCGGTAGTGAAGACGAGCTCGTGCAAGGGTAGGAAGTCGACGGGGGAAAATAGCAGATACAGGTACTTAAGGGTCTTAGCCATCTAGAAGCTCTCCATATTGTCTCGCGGCCTAGGCGGGACTACGTTCACGTGGTGGAGCGAGGTGTAGCCCTTGGAGGGCCCGACGTAGGCCCATCTCTGAAAGCTCTGGAATATCTGCCACCCCCATTCGCGGTAGAGCGGGTTCTCGGTGACACGCCACATAACGAACAGGCTCTCGACCGTTTCAGGTCGCTGCAGATTATGTGCATCCCGCGGCTTAATGATAACGTCACCCTTCCACGCGGCTAACCCATTACGCGAGCGCCGCCCTAGCGGTCGTCGATCCCCGGGCCTCGGGTCGAGATCGGCTTCAGCTACGTCAAACCACGCGATCTCGGGAGCCAGACCGGTCAGCGTGACCGCGTACATGGCCCAGCACGTCTTCATCAACTCCATGGCTAGCTCCACCTGCCGCTCTTTGTCGTCTGTCCATCCTGGCAGGCTGTGAGCCTCGGCCAGCGTGCGCCCGCCCGTGGCACCAAGCATAATAGATGCGGGGAGGAAGCAGACTAGGTGGTCCATCTTAGGCAGGAGACGTCCCCCTCCCACATCTCGAGATAGATGGGCTCCATACCCCATGTCTGAAGGTACTGCTTGATAAGGTATTCTAAGGTATGTATGGTTAGGTATACATCCCGTGGAAGAGATGAGAGAGGGAGAGGGTTAGGAGGAGGTGGAGGAGGAGGAGAATGAGAGAACTGACCGTAGTAGGCATCGCCACGACTCCCTAGACGGATCTCAGATGTTGTGAACCGGCCCGTTTCCGGGTGGACAAAGATGGGAACTAAACCAACCTCTACGGCATTGTCGTCTAACACTTGTATAACCCTCTCTGCCTTACGCCAGTACTCCTCGTTACCTTTAGATGGGTTAGGTACTTGAACTCGAGCTGTATAGTAGCCGCCTCGGCCGTAGATGAAGCGCCCCCATTCGCGTGGGATACTAACCCTACACCCTGTCTAAGGTGCACGCTAGCGTAAGGGACCCCAGACCGGGACGAGAAGGCCGCGAGCAGGCGATCGGCCAAGTCCACCGCCTGCGTCAGGTAACTGGGTCACGTCGTGAGGCTACACCAGGAAGCCGGGTTGAGAGGTAGTGTGCAGAGAGCAGCCCGCCGAGCATGCGAATTGTGGTTTCAAAGGTATTCACTGCGTGGTCCTGGTCGTACGATAGAGAACGGTGCAGCCATCGGCGGGCGTCGGCAAGTGGTTCGGTCAGATTCATAACCATCATGGTGTCAAGGTTGTCGACGACGATCCATCCGAGGCCGTGGGGGCTCATCTGGGAGCCCTGCGACGTAACAGGATGGCAGCAGTCCTGGCCTAGCAGATGGGAGTGGTGAGCATCGTCTCGATACCCAGGAGGAAGAGGAACATACCCCAAGCATGCTCAGAATAAGCATTCCAGCTGCTGACGAACGCCTCCTTGACCTCCTCGCACCGCTTACGCCAGCGCTTAGTGTCGGAACCATCACCGACATGCCAAACGCCCCATCCAAGGGCCATAGCGCCGACCAGGAACGCGATAACGTACCGCCGCATCATCGTCCCGTGCGTAAGAATCACTCCGCGGTCGGTGTTGGAGACACGATACTCGGAAAAGTTGAACTTGGCAGCTGTGTCTGCTTCGACTTGCACCATCGCCTTGAGGATCTTTTTCGCAAGGTATTCGACCCCGATTAAGTTGAACCTGTCGATGTCTTTCTCGGTGCCAGCAGGTTGCTCTGCCACCACGTTGCGGAGGATGTCTGTCCCGATGCGTTCCGGGAACAGCTGTTGGCTTCCCAGCATGCGACAGACAGAATCGTAGATTTCTTGGTGCAGTGTGTCGAACTGCTCCCAGCGCTGGAGCAAGGCTGGGTACTGGCAGCCGGTGACGGCAGTGTTGTCGCCGGTCGAAGAAAACTCAGGGGGCGCCATCTTCAGGTCACAATGCACGCCATGGCACGCGACCAAGAACTCTTCAAACGTGGTTTTGCGTTGCGCGTCTCGCAGCTCTTTGGCCTCTTGTTCCAGGTTCGCGATGCGCTCTTGCAAGTCACGCACGGTTTGCGCATTGGCGTCGGACATGGTGAGGATCCAACTGGGAGGTTATGGGGAAACATGTCCGGGGGAAAGCTATGTCCCAAGCGGGAAGGGGTTGCGTCGTAAAAGAGGCGGCGGGCGACAAAGGAGGGCGTGCCGCAAAAGAGGGAGCCCCCTAATGACGGCAACATTGTGTCATATTGAGGGATCGAGCGAGAATATCGAAGGATGGATGAGCAGGAGAGATTCGTGATATCGCTCGACAGGAGTGCGTTGGAGCTGCTCTGTCGCCTGTCTTACCGCCTTCAAGTTCAGTGGGTAGAATAAGTGCTGAGGACAAGCAGCGCTCCTGCAAGATCGTCGCTCCCCAGTCGCTCTGGCGACGGCTCATCGCCCACTGCCCTAACGTCGCGCTTCTCAAGACAGACAGTCCAGCTGGCCACGGCCATAACCATCCCATCAACCTCATGCACGAGCAGCGAACTGCCGGAGCACGGAGGGGTCCAGCCAGCTGAGACAGTCTACGCTAGCTGCCTGAGGCCTAAAGAGTGCGGCCGCCTTGTGGCCAGAGGCTCAGTGCTGCTATCAGTGCAGACCACCCAGGGCCGGAGCAGCAGTCTTGGCGGCATCGCCCTCCGCTCCATTGACGAACCGAGTCGTCAAGATTTTTAGTATGCATGGCGACATGATCCTTCTTCTCAACCGAGGGACCGAGACAGCGCTTCAACTCCTCATCCTGAAGCTGCTATATCTCTTTATTCAACACGAATTCGACATGCGAGTATTTCTACACCAACGACAACGAAAACACCGTCGCTTCCCTGCAACCCAGAAACAGTCCACCCATCCCCATCCCTGCAACTGCCACACGCACTCGAGGTCGTGGTCGGGCTCCAGGGCAGAGGACTCTGTAGGGGGGCCAGGTTAGGCGCGTGCTGACCTGCTGCCCGATGCGCTACGCTACCAGGTGGTCGCCTAGGGTACACTGCGCGTCGTTGGCCGGCTATGACTGCAGTGGGTGGTCGACCAGGGATCCTTCGGACCGTTGCCGTAGGTGTAGTTCGCCATGCCAAGATAGGCGCTGCGTAGGGCGTGGTTGACTGGCTGATGGAGTTCGGCTGTAACGGCCCGCGCGTTGGTGCCGTGGCTTCGGCCCAGTTGTAGAGGCAGGTGTGGGCGGCCTTCTCTAGGCACCGCGAGACTAGGCGCTGGCCTCAATGGTGGACAACAAAGTGATAGGCCGCCAGCCTTTAGCTGTGTGGCGTGCGGTGAGGGGTTTGCCTGGCTTGGGGATCTCCACCACAACGGCCGCCTTGTGAATCTCGGGGTAGCAGGCCAGGCAGGGTCGGGGCCGGTAACGCGACGACTAGGGGTGATGGTGACGAGCTTGTGGTCTGGCTGCGCCTTGCTTCCAGAGAGGGAGGCTGCGCCGTAGCCGGACGGGGTGAAGAAGTTGTTGAGCGTGCGGCCGAGGTCGTGGGTTGGCGGAAGTCGCTGTCACGGTGGGTGTACACGATAACGCCGGGGGGTCCGGTGTAAGGGGAGATGTGCTGTGAAGGCGGGGTGTGCGTGCACTGCTGTCGGATCTGACAGGAGTGGCGACGGTGATGCAGTCGAGGGCCATAGGATCGCCTGCTTGCGCGATAGCCTGGGCCAGGCCGGCGTCGTCGTAGAGGTTGCCGATGGGTTCGAGAGCCGGGGGGTCGGCTGGCTCAGGTGCTGCCACGACAGGCGTGTTGTCGTGGCCGTTGTAGAGGATCTCGCTGATGGCTCGGGAGATGGCGGCCCAAGCCTCGTTGCCGAGTCAATCGGGTGGACCGTACAGCTTATTGACGAAGATAACGGTGCACATCTGTCTCGGACTCTTTACCAAGGGGTTGACGGGATACGTGATCGCTTCCCTTTGTCGACTCGACTATTCCCTCTCCCCGTCTGTCACCAGTCACTAGTCCTCATTATCAGCCGTTTCACAACGCCCATCACCATCATGTTATGAATGTGATTTCCATATCGGCTAGTAGTCCTTTACATCTGATTTGTCGTCAAGTGCCGGATCCTTTCCCTCTTATCTGACAACGCAGCAGGCCCAGCTCCTGCTGCAAGGCTCGCAGAATACGCTCTGCCTCGAATGCATTAAGATTCGAGATATCAGTAAGAGTTCTAGGATACGCAGGGATCACCTCTCCTGTCCGGATATCGCAAAGCGGCTGGAGATGGCCACCATGAGAATTTGTAGTACTAACTGCCTTGTTAGCACAGACAAGAAGATAGTGCAGTAGGAACGTACTGGTGCCAGTTTCTCTTTCCAATTCGGATGTTTTCCAACTTGGTTCTGGTTTCTTCACCCATAATCCGGACATCTTCCACCTCAATCGATAAATCCAACAAATCCGCATTCAACGCCTAGTTGAGCTGCGGGTTGGGCTGCGGCTGCTGACCAAGTTGTTGACCAAGTTGCTGGCCAAGTTGCTGATCGAGTTGTTGACCAAGTGCTACCATCCGATGATCAAGTTGCTGATCGAGTTGTTGACCAAGTGCTGCCATCGGCTGATCAAGTTGCTGACCAAGTTGCTGGCCTTGTAGCTGGCCAAGTTGCTGGCCAAGTTGCTAGAAGCCTGCAGCAACTTGTTGGAAGCCTGTAACAAGTTGTTGCTCGACCGCCGTGAGCCGCTAGTTGATAACATTAAAATGCCCGTCAACATAGGCAACAAAGCCGGGGCCGACAGCGACGACAAAGGCGTTGTTTTGCGCCATGGCAGCTATAACTGGAATGCGATGACGGGGAATGGTGGTGTTGTGGAGGTGTGTGGCCGAGGAGGAGTCAGGAAAGGCGCACGATATGCACAGCCCTGGACAGCGTTGACGCGTCGCGCCGATGCGGGGTAACCAACAGGTGGTGACATGTCATGCAGGAGGGCACGGGCCGTAGGGTGACACGTTATGCGGGGAGAATAATGCGTGGGATGAACCTATTAATTTGAGTCGTACGGTTTTCACCTTTGTGAATGACCCTTAAGGGGCGTGTTTCTAGAACCTCATCAAACCCTACTTCCTTTCTGGTAGGGAAGAGTGTTCTTATCAATCTTTGACGACTACGTTATCTGCTTTGGGTCCTTTCCTTTTCGGTCCTCCAGCCGTGGGGCCACCACACCCCTTTGTTGACGTTCCACCACTTCCCGCTGTCTGTGTGCTCCCTGTCCCAGGTTTCCATTTGTTTCTCGTACAGTTCCATCTCAGCGTCCACCAGCCTGGCACTCTCGTCGTTGGAGGGTTCTTGAGCCTCTTTGTGGTGGCTCACGACTGGTGGGCCTGGGCTGACTGTGTGTGGCCAGAGGTTGTACATGACCAGGTTCCTACCCGCGAAATCGTTCTCGACTCGGGCTGCCTTGGGGGGGGGAACCCTGATCCTGTCAACTTCGAAGCTCCGATGAACAGGTTTTGCCATGTCTTACCGTCCTGCCAGACCTCTGGCCAATCCCCCTCTTGTTCAACAGCTGCCGAGACCCCTTTACCGAACCTTCCCGAGGTCCCTTGTGCTAAGCTGTGGTCCCGCCACGAAGCTCGGCCATCTCGACACTTGACATGCGCCCTCCCGAGCCTGCGTCCTACGGCCTTCGAGGCTCTCGCGATGATGCTGACAACCGAAGAGCGGGGCCAGCATGGTGGTACACGGCCCGCGACTTTGACCTACTCGTCGGTCCGGCTGAACGCCGGCGGGCGTCCCAGCCGACTCACATTGCAGAAAAGATGTTCTTGTTCCAAAGCGACTAGCAGTCTGCAATTGTCGAGCGGGATTGCCGAGCCATCCGATCCATTACTCTCATCTCACCGGTGGGCAAGAAGCGGTATCTCACCGTTCCTCAGCAGCTATAACGAGATGCTTGTCATTGATGGTTGGAGTACAACCCCCCCTTCCTCACAGTCTTCTCTTCACTACAATGACTGACCACCTGATTCAAGGTTTACGCATCTCTCGGATTGGGAATAAGTAGGGGGGGTAGGAAAGGCACTGGTGGCCTCCTGCAGAACGGCGCGCCGAGAGCTTTCGGGTCTTCTCGCTTAACAGATACAAACTCCAGCGCGACTAGCCATCCTTCTGACCGCTGTTCCTCTGTATGCCGATCTGCACTTGCTAGAACCTTCCGATCTGGTATCTGCTACGCCCTACTATCCTCGCCGCCCGATAGTGGCCCCCGAGCCTAGGTCCCTGCCACCTTCGACTCGAATCGGCCGCTACCCTGCTGCGTCCCCGTCTAGAGAACATGGGCGCGCCGAGAACGATCCCGGGACAGGACATGAGCCGTTCGTCACCGTCCACGGCGCCCTTGTGAACTGGGCGCCTTGTGCCCGCCGTGGACACCAATTTTCTCGACTTCGCTCTCAACTGCTCAACGCCACTCCTCTCATTCCTCTCCACTCTCGACATTCCCTCGGCAGCCTTACCTTACTCCCGCCGGTGCTGACAACGAGCCGGCCCCAACTCGTACAGCACGAGCCAAAGAGCCAGCGGCAGTGTTTCTACAAGTGACGTGCTCTCAACGCTCCCCGCCTAGCCATTGACGCACATGCAACTCGACAAACTCAGCGATCCTCGACTGATGCGGACAGTCGACGCAACAAAGAGACCCCTGAGGCGTCTCACCAAAGATAGCGGCCCGCCCCGAGCGCTAGGAACCCAACGACGTTATCGACCTACCTGAAGACAACGACCCTCCTGCGCGTCGAACATGGAGGCTTGCGGTTCACCCTACGCCGTTCGCTCAGCGACGTCCCTGGACATTGGTTGAGGGCTGGTGCGGAATCATACAGAAGCGGGTACCGTAATCCGCATGGCCTCACGGGTGGAATGTTTTGTTGCGAAAATTGGCCCGCAATTCAGTCCACAGGAGTGAGTCCATAAAGCCCCAAGTTGAGCCGCACATCGGCTTAAAGCGAAAGCGGCAGTTTCCGCAATCCGTGCCAGCAGTCCCGCCTCGACCGGCCGCCTCACATTGTCTCGTCCCTTCCGCTAGCTAAGTTTTGGGTGAGAGATCGATGGTTCTGCCAAGCAGGCCTCGCGACACCAAGCCGGAGAACGCGTCTAAAGCGACCCAAAGAGGGATGTTCTCCGGCGGTGGGCACAGCGCGCCAGGCAAGCACCCACGTGAAGGGTTCCTTGGGCGCCTGGGCTACCACCTCACTGTGGCAGACAGCGAGAAGGGTATGACATATTATTTACCAGTTGTACCTCTTCGGCGTCACCACTTGTTACCCTTGACGCTGACGGCTGCCTCGGCTACTAAGGCTCCGCCTACTACTTTATCCTTGCGTGCGGCCCCCTATCGTCAAAATTTTCCTAAGCCCGCCGCCGAACGAAGTAAAGTCTTTTGAGGCCCGGTTCTTGTCTCTTATGCTAAGTTTTGGTCCTGAAGAGTTCCACGAAGCTCGGCCAACAGCACATGGCGTAATCCGCGCCCGAAGCCATCAAGCATGGTATCGTTTAGGCCGTACCGCCCCAGGGTGACGGCCTGCGAGTCATTACAGTTGTCATCTCGGAAGACCCAGACCCACAAGGCATATACCAACGTGCCCTTGATTAGGAGGCTTGGCTAAATACCCATGGGTAATAAGCCAAGTCCTGACTCACCGCTTTGTAGCTAATCCAGCCTTATGTCGGGTTGTCCTTGGCGTCCCGGCGGCCAGGCGAGTCTCCCGATGACCAGACTCTGATCTCCAGTCTCGATGCAATTGACAGAGCGCAACGGCGCACGCAACGAGAAGGCTTCCGATCCCCCTCGTCAATCAGCAGAGCTGCCGCGTTGATGGCTCAGTTTACATGTAAAGAGACGTCTTGATTACTAAGAATAGCTTGCGACTAACCATGCGTTCGACCCCCTCGCCCCCTCTAGACATCGCATATGTTCTGCTGGAACCAGTCCTTGAACTCCTCTTCAACCTACCGCCCAATTGCCTTAAGGCATGCCAACAGCTTGTAGATACCCACCACTGTCAACGTTTCGCCAATGTCGCGTGAGCTGTAGATAGTAATGCCGTCCTCCCGCTCGCACGCATAATAAACAGCCCACCGATGTGCATCCACCGTAATGCAAGGTGATTAATTACGAGAGCTATGTTGTTCACAAAGATTAATGTGCATCCTATCTCACCACCACGCCTCCCACTCCTCAGAGTGAGACCCCCAAGGCAGCCGCTAAGGCTGGCCCCAGCAGACGGCTCCTACGCCTACTCGCCTATCCAGCAGTCGTGGCCATGGCCGTGGTGCAGGTGATGAGTATCCCGCGTGGCTCCCCGGCATGCATGGGTCGTGCTCGAGCTGAGCCTCATTGCTCTCGCCATCAAAACTCTCTCGAGCCACGAGCCGGCTCTCTTGGCAGAAGCATACTCCCGACCGCCTGGCCGACCACATGGTCGATCCAGCGTGTAGCCCTTCCTGGATCGTCGAGCCGTACAGCGAATGGTGGCGGTCGGCGGCGGGACCGACTAAGCCCCGCGATCTTGAGTTAAATGAGTGCGTAATTTGTTGGAATTCCCGAAAACGGGATTTGGGCGCTGGTCGCAGTCGGAGAGACAGAGGGCGGGTGACTGGAAACCCTGATTGCCGCTATGCTGTCAATCGATCGCCTGGCTGAGAGGTGTGATTCTGGTGATGCTGGCAGTCACCAGGCCTGATCTCGAAGGTCTTGCAGAACAATACCAATGAGAGAGACAATATCGTCGGTTCGGAAAGAATAAGTAGGTCCCTTTTCATTTTCTGTCAGTGCAGATCGTTGAAATACTTGCAAAAACGGGGTTCGTTTTGCTCAGTGCGACAAGATGCCGTCTCGAGTTCCGGAAGCAACACACCATGCACGACCCACGCCCCTGTGAGGCCGGCCGATCAGATCTGACGAATCAGCCAGGAATCTAATCAGCAATCACGAGAAGATCTAGCGGGTACCTTTCGTACCGCGGGGCTGAGCAGTCGAATCTTCTCCCCACCCCTCACATGATCATGCCCCACTTTCTTTAGCTGCACACCCATTTCTTTCTTCTCCCACAGCCCTCTCACATGATCATGCCCCACTTTTATTTCTTGTCCCACGCCCCCCTCACAGGATCATATCCTACCTTTTTTCGCTGCCTGCACACCCATTCTTTCTTCTCCCACACCCCCTCACAGCGAAAAACTTATCTTGTTCCACCAACTTTCCTATTTTCACGCCCCAGGAATTTTCTCACACGCCCCATCACAACACCTTTTCTTCTTCCCCACAACCCAGTTTTGTAAGTCTCCCCATCCACAACACTTACAATCTCACTGCTAACAATGGCCAAAGACAATCCTCCCCCGCCTCCGTATTCAACAATGGCAAAAATGGTGCCCATCGAGATTCCTCTCGAGGACCTCGAGGCTGGTCACCAGCCCCTGGTGGACGGCCCAGTGATTCGGTTTCACCACAATAGAAATGGCCGCCGAATCGTCGAGTGCGACAACAGCTGCAGCTGCAATGGCTGCACTGGCTGCACAGGCGCTTTCTTTCTACCGAATGTGTGTGATGGCTGCAGCATCAGTTGGAGCGGCACGGTGGTTCTTTTCGCGATCATGGTCACCATCACCTTGATCTTCTGGTTCCAGTCTAAGAAGGCGTAATTGGTACTTTTGCTCGTTTCTCTCACAGGTATCAATCTAACCAGACCAGAGTTGGCATTTAGGAGGGCATGAGCATTGCGATTGGCGTTCGGGAGGGTAGGGACATAAGCATTGCGATTGGCGCTTGGGAGGGCACGGACATGAGCATTGCGTTTGGTATTTCGACAGGGACATAGGAAGTGCATCAGTACATGGAGCATATTCCGACAGGGACATAGATAGCATTGGGATGGTGGCAGATGAGCATCATATGAACCCCAGGCGGTTGCTTCCCTTAATAAACCGGCGCATTTATCTGGTAACTGGAGGTCTGTGTCGTGTGGTGTCGTGGAACGGTGGTAGATTCGTCGCGCCGCTCGAGAGGAACGCTCGCGCTGCGCGGTAAGTGGTTCGTTCTTGCAGTTGAGAAGAGCGGAATGGGGAATGTGCTCTAACCATCATGAAAAATCTCGAGCATCGCCTCGTTTTTGGCAGGTCGAATCTCCCTACTGGGCCGCATCTCCCAAGCAGACAGACAGGAAGCAGCTGTCCTTTCTGAGCTCGACCTCTCGTCAACGCGGTAGATTCGTCGAGTCGCGGCATGCCGAGATGTCCACCCATTGTCACGCCGCTGGAGGGGCAGAGGAAAGGCTATCACATGGAGGAGGCCCGGGCATTTGGAGCAGCAGATTTCGCACCCGCACCGGTTTCAGCGGCTTTCCAGGCGGGCAAGAGAATGAATGCAAAGGTTCTGGGTCCATGATTTCAATTTTTTCTGTCTGCCGAAACTGATGTGCTGGCTGGCTCTGCAATTTGCTGTGCGACTGAAACTCGCTCTCGAGGCAGAAGCCAGAAAGCCAGAACTGCAGAGCGGCTGCCAGTAAGGGATCAAGGGCAACTTCAACGAGAACCCCGAATGCGTTGCATCTTTGGATTGGCCCCACCAATTTCATGCCGGAGGGAATCCTTCTCCCTGAACATTTACACCTGTCACTCGCCCTTTGCGATACCTGATCGAGATAGACGTAGGGGTCATTTGGGGATGAAGTTGGTCGATGCCAAAGTGGAGCTTGTAAACCTGGAGCATCTATTCTGGTGTTGTTATCTGATTGGGCAGCCTATGTGGGGAGAAAATGTGCTAAAAAGCAGCGGCCAAAATACATCTAAATTTTAGCCCAAGTTTCTGACAATGCTTTGAAGCTGGAAATTGACTGATAAGTAAAGTTGACAACAAAAAATCCAATTACGGCATCAGCCAGAAAATGGCCTGGCGTTAAATCAGGCACCCAGCGATGTGACGCAATTCCTGCCCCTCTTTGCTCCGAGATCAAGGCCCAGGCCCGTGGGTCGTGCGGGGTTGGTGGGTGAATTGACTCATGTGGGGGGTAAGATCGCCAAGCGGGCCGTTCCGGGTTCGAGATTGCCAGGTCCGTTCAGGGTCCGAGCGTACCTCCGGTTCCAGACAACATACAATCAACCCCCTTGTTTCCGCAAGGATTCTAGACCGGCAAACCACTTGCATTTTAAGGGTAGCTGCACGAAAGGGGGCCCTAGATGGCCCACTTTTCTTGGTTTTCCAGCAATTAGTTCCAGGCTATAAAGACTACTATAAATGACCAAACATAATAGAAATAAAGCTATTTATAGGGCTAACCAGTTATCCAGAGTCTTCTGCTTACATAAGTCTACTACTGCAGCTTTTAACTTTTGCTTAATTCGTTGTAAGGCCTTTACATCCTTGAAATCTATCAAATTCGCCTTTTCATCAGCAATATTAAGCAAAATAATAAGGGATAGAGTGTAATAAGTCTTTTCTTTGTCCTTAATGACAGGCTTTATAAAATTCACTATATTATAGTGTTAGTTAAAGGAAGACTTAAAGGAAGACTTAAAGGAAGAATTAGGAGTAGAGTTAAGGATTTTAATAAATTTCTTAACAATAACAGTTAAAACTTCTTCTAGAATAAGAAGTTTTATAACCTCTTCCTCCTCCTTAAAATTTAAAAACCTGTTAATGGCTATAGCACTGCGGTCTATTACTTTTCTTAATTTCTAGCTACTAAGTACCCTGTAAGTGTGGTTGCGTACCCTGAAACCACCAGCTGAATCTTCTAGAACCCCAGAGGGTTCCAGAGGATTCCAACCCACTCTAGGGCTCCTTGGGGCCCTTAGAGCACTCCGAACCTTCTGGAATTCAGGGAGGTGGAACCCCCTGAATCCAGTAGAGCTACTGCCCTACAGGATCAACTAGAACATCACAGTAGCCACGTCAGCTACTACGTCAACAGAGCTACGTAGAATGGTTCAGAACAGTACTATTTCATTATTATATTAGTTAGTTCCTATTATGACCTGCACCCGACACAGGCCTTGAGAGGACTGGTGCGGGTTAAGACAGAACGTATGGCAGGACGCCAAAGGCTAAGGAGCGTTCTGAAGACGGCTTGTTAAGCTAGCACTCCTAGACGGGGAGTTTAATGTCACTGTAGGCCGTTGTCACTATAATAAACAGAGGTGAGTCGAACAGTAGGATATAAATGAATAATTGAATACTAGCGTAAGGAACTAGGAGTCCCTTACGGCTATTATAGTTACGATAATGTCTATCTATACTAACTAGCTAAAAGGTACTTTATACCTTGCTTGTGGAGCTGTAAGCGCTTATAGCATAAGCACTCTTCTTCTTATAAGTGCTCTACTTATAAGGTTTCTCTTACTCGCAGTGCAAGCACTTAATATGCTGCGAGCACCTTCCTATTAGTTATAGGGGCTTCGGGTCTTTATATCCTTAGCTTAATACATAGTACTGTACGTACTGTTTCCTTATACTGTCCTTCTTACAGGGAATTTATCAGGTTACGTTAGCTTAAGTAATGTCCTGTAAAGTCATTACATAATTCCCCCTCTTTAACGTTCTTTTTCTATAAAGAACTTAAAAGGTACGGATGTCCACGTCAAAAGTTCTGTCCAGGCGCTAAAAACGCCACCCCCGTTATTGTGATATCCTTTAACTAGTGTTTCTATTCTACCCCGCTCGCCAGCCCCGCTCGCTAACCCCGCATATCATCACGTTAACAAACAAAATGGCTCCTCATAACAGTATTACAACACAAGCGCTTATTATTACCTTACGGTTACCGGTTAGTGGAAAGACTTCTGCTTAAATTTCAGAAGAAACTAGTATATCTGTTCGGCAGATTAACCGTATATATACCCAGGCTATTAAACGTAGTTTTAAGCTAAATTATCGGCCTTTCCTCCTTAAGGATGAATGGCTTAAAGATGCTCCTCGATCTGGCCGCCCATTAAAGTAAACCCCTGAAAATATCGAAAAGGTTGTTATTAAGGTGCGTACTAACCAATACGGGCGTGAAAAAACCGCTGTTAATCTTACAGGCGAACTTAGCCTCAAAGGTATCGAAATCTCAGCTTTAACAGTCCTTTAAATCCTTAAAAAAGCAGGTTTTAAAAAGACCAAACCGACGAGGAAGCCTAGGTTAACGAAAGCGATGAAGCAAGCTCGTCTATAATAGTGTTTAGCTTATCAGGATTAGACCTTTAAAGATTAGAAATGTGTTATTTAGTCGGATGAAACCGCTGTTATTCTTCTTCATTACCATAGCAGTTATCGGATCTAGAGGATATCAGATAAACAATTTATTTAAAACGTTATTTATAAACGATAGAAAGGATATTTTAAGTTTATGTTTTAAGGTTGTTTTTTATATGATAAAAAGGGCCCCTGTTATTATTAGCTTTTAAAAATAAAGAAAGAAAAAGAGTAAAGTAAAAAAGATATTAAGAAGATAAATGAAGAGTTTAAGCCAGTTTTCTAAAGGGAATAGGAGCTTTAAATTAGAATACGACAGTTATCTTTAACGGGAATTCCTAGGTGAAAACCGTAATGGAAATAGAACAAAAAGAATGGTAAATTAGCTTAAGGATCTAAAGGCGAGATTAATTAGTATCGATATTAAACGAAAATCCTATTTCCTAAACTTTTTCCTTTTATAAAGGAGTGTGAAAAGGATTACCTTAAGACGATTGTTTAAGAGGATAAAGCTTCAGCACACGCTTATCACATCCAGAACAAAATCTTCAATCTCCACCAGGTTAGACAACTTCTTTAGCCAGGCAATTCGCCCGATTTGAACCTAATTAAGCCATGTTAGCCGTGGATGAAGAGATATATAACTAAGAAAGGGGCTTTAAAAAGCCGCCAGGAGGCGATCAAAGCATGGGAACGTTGCTGGAAAGATATAACGTAACAGCAGATTCAGGCGTAGATTGAGAGGATTCCTTAGCATATTCAGCAAATTATTCAATTGGAGGGGGGTAATGAATATAAAGAGGGCCGGAAGAAGGAGAATCAGGGGTGAT
>Ga0247780_1000176_pt1 | contig 63207 bp, 36 predicted proteins | sample UWRJL079202R5_FD_179927 | JGI IMG/M metagenome (GOLD analysis project Ga0247780, IMG submission 179927) | Plant litter microbial communities from Arlington Agricultural Research Station in Wisconsin, United States - UWRJ-L079-202R-5 | ecosystem: Environmental > Terrestrial > Plant litter >...
ACATGTACAATACATTTTTTGTCCAGATACAAATATTTTACAAAGCCCCTATTATCGCTCCTCTCTCGTCTCCTATACAGATAAACACCACAGCCCCTCAATCTCTCAACGCCTCAATGTCGACAACCTCCTTCACCGCCTCTGTAGTCAACACCACCGGCCCCTCTTCATCCACACAGACACTATCCTCAATCCGCACAGCCAAACCCCTGAAATGCTTCGGCCACCGCTCGTCATCAGGGACATACACCCCCGGCTCAACCGTCACGCAGTGCCCCTTGCGCAGTGCGCACGACCTCCCATACCCAGGCACATCATGCACATCCAGGCCGACATAGTGCCCCACGTGGTGCGGGAACAAAGTGTCGAGGCTGCGTCCGCCGGACGTCAGGTCAAAACCCAAGGCGGTCAGCTCCTTGCGCAGCCCGTCTTCCGCGGCGCGATGGATCGCGTCGAGAGAGAAGCCTGTGTTGGCGCGGCAGAGAGACACGCAGTCGCGCTGGACGGTAAGGACGGCAGAGTAGAGATCCCGTTGGGGGCCGGAGAAGCGTCCCGATACAGGCCAGGTGCGGGTGATGTCGGTGATGTAGGAGCCGTATTCGCCGCCGGCGTCGACGAGGACGGTCGAGCCTGGCGTCAGGGTGGCGGTGTTGTGGACGTAGTGGATCATGAGGCCGCGGGTGCCGCCTGCGATGACGGGGACGTAGGCGGGGCCGTCGAGCCCGTGCTGGGTGAACTCGTGGGTGAGGAAGGCGTTCAGGTCTTTTTCGAGGGTCCAGGCGCGGCGCATCGCGGAGGTGATGGCGCGGCCGGAGATGCGGCCTGCATGGCGCATCACGGCGGTTTCAGCGGGGGATTTGATGGCGCGCAAGGGGTTGACGAGGGGCTGGATGGGGAGTGGGGGGCGGGCGGTGGACGGGAGGGCGGTGCGGGTGGCGGGGGTGTGGGAGTTGGAGGGGTCGAGGTCGGCGTAGATGGTGGTGGCTGAGCGGAGGAGGGAAGGGAGGCTGGACGGGAGGGAGGCGATGTCGAAGGCCTCGTCGGCGTTGAAGACGTCTGTTGCGGCTTCGAGGCCGGACCGGGGGCCAGACCACTGCTCGGCCTTGGGGTCCTTGGGGCGGCAGAAGAGATGGAAGGCGTAGTCGCCGTGGGAGGGGCCAGTCCTGCGGATCACAGCGACGGAGTCTTCCTCGAGGAAGCCAGTGAGGTACAGGAAGTTGGATTCTTGGCGATAGGCGTAGAACACGGCGCCGGAGCGGTACTTGAGGTCAGCGGCCGGGAGGATAGCGACGCCGTTTTCTGGGAGGCTGTAGGCCAGGTTGGCCCGGCGGTCGGCATACTCCTGAGCCGTGATGCCGGGGGTGACTAGGACAGGTGTGAGTAAATATGAATATGCGAAAAGGGGGCGAGACGGGATGTGCCGGCCTACTTTCGCCTGCTTGGAGGACATGCGGATGTGTCTCGTGCACCGGCTGCCCAAAATCTAACACCGCCGCCGAAACCGTGGCATATCCCCGTGGGGTGCGCGACAGCTGCGGCATGCATGGCAATCGTGAGGAAGCAGGTCTGAATTGTGTTGATAGCAGGCGCTGCGAAAGGTAGACTGTCTGGTGGCTTTGTCGTGTTACATGGCTCTCGAGGCGCCGCAGAGCGACATGCGGAAGACTCATTAAGGACGGGGAGGGCACACAATACACCGCTCTCCTGAAGAAAAAGAAGAAACCGTCTTCAAGCGTACGGGATCGCAAGCAAGTGATCTAATTGCAAGTTATGTCGAGGTTGCTGCAATGCCGTGATTTGGTGCTTCAGTGATTCGGCTGTGGAAGCAAGCGATGCAAAAAATTCAAGACTGCCTTGACACATTTGGAAGGGTTGGTTCACTTCACACATAAGATGAGAAAACATTCCACATCGGAACAGAATAATTTGGATCTCACGAGAAGTAAACTTTTGAATGTCTCAAGCCAGAGTAATTCAAATTTGGTCAGGTCAATTGCAGCTATGGATTGTCTTCTCAAGATGAGGGAACCGTTGACCGTGTTCTTTACTTGAGACTCAGATGTCGTCAGGTCTCTCTCCGTGCGAAAGCGTCTCATCAGAAACCCCACACAGTCCTGTGACGGAACGGTTGTGGGGCCTGGGCCTACCACATTATAGGCCTCAACTGTATTGTGAAAGGCTTTAAATTTCAGGAGGGTCTTCTCAGTGTACATAAAGGCGTTTACAGAGTGCAAGTAAACCCTTTTGGAATGGGAGATGGCAGGCCATAACTAAAATCATGAGTATCTTTCGCAGTGAGGGGACGGCCCTTTCTTTTGGCCCGAGCCTTCATATATTGCAGTGCAGCTGTGACCAGCCGCCAGCGGCCCAATACCAGGTCGTTGCTATGTGCGACCGAGAATTGGCGGCTGGCAGTCGCGACTGTGGGTCGGTTTGTTGACCTGACTTCAAAACCTGGCTAGCTCCAGTGGAGCTCGGACGCTCTTCGCCCTTGGCACTTCGCGGTGCCGCGCACCAAAATGGAAGGGTCCTCCCACTCACACCAAACACCCGACCTCTTTCTCGAGTGTACTGACCTGGAGGAAAGAAGGTGTACCGTTCCGACGAAGCTGCGAGCCCCCATTGAGACTCAATTCCCTCTTCTCTTTTGCGTTCTGCAACCTCCTAATGTGCTGCGCGCTCTAATTTTCGCGTAAGATCGCGAACAAGCAAGACGCGTCCGGTGCAACCCACTGCCGCGTCCTGTGGTTGCCCTTGCACGGCCGCCCTGGCAACTAGCAGTGCCCCTCTCCATCAAGCGAGCCCCGAAACTTCTCACCGCACCCGACCAACCAACCACCCGCCCACTCGCCGCACTGCTCTCGCTCGTCATAGCATGTTGATTGGGCGGTCATATGGCAGCAGTATTAATATCACCAACGCATCTGTCTACCATGGCTACCCGAAGAGCCCCTCTGTCGAGCAACCCTAATGCCGCCAACTCGCCCCTTCGCACCTCTTCGGCATCCCTCTTGGCCTACCAAGGATCGAAGCTTAGCAAGGCCCGGTCCCATGCCGACATGATGCGAGAGGAGGCATACGGCCAGCCACCACCAGCCAAGCGACAGATGGTTGACCATGGAATCCAGCGGTCCATGCCCTCGCCGACGCGGCCGAAACCCAGGAACGTCGTGCACAGAGTGTACGCCTCCAAGGCGGCAGAACAGGCGCCAGCAACAAAGAGAGTCCCTCAGAGCGCCGCGTTCAAGCCGTCTGAGAAGGAGGTTGACAATATCCGAGCATGGCAGACGCAGACAAGGGCTCGGTTCCCAAAAATGGTGTTCTACTTCGAGAGCGTGTCGGATGACCAACGGTCCAAGCTGTCCAAGCAAGTGACACACCTGGGTGCTGTAAGTGGTTTGGGTATCGAGTTGCTTGGTTTGAATGGCGACACTGACAGAACGCGTAGCGTGTCGAAACTTTCTTTTCCAGCGAAATCACCCATCTCGTCACAACGCGCCAGATCCCGTCTGAGAAGGCAGTCCAAGACGAAAACGAATCAGACGTGCAAAGGGAACAGCTAAAGACCATTGATCCGTCCCTTCTGAACAGGAGTGCGGACCAGTCTGCTATCCCTTCGGTTCGGAGAAAGTTGCTGTTTGATGCCAAGCAGCAAAAGACGCGCAACGCTGATGTCTTGCACCGTGCCCGCGAGCTGGGAAAGAAGATATGGTCGTTGGAGAAGCTCCAGAAGATTCTCGGCATGGTGTTGGAGGCAGACCCGTACAAGAGCGCTATTCTTGGAAACCACCATCGCCACCCTCTGCAAGGCGCAAAGACAGGCGAACAGTCCAACTTCCTCCAACTTCTCCAAGCAGAGCGTGTTCACGGACCGTCAGATCGCGATCCCACCGTCGTCACCAAGGAGCTTCACTACTTCAAGGGCCCATACCTCTATGTGTATGACATTGAAGAGAAGATGAAGCCCATCATGGTGCGGGAATATACCAAGGTCGCGGACAAGAAGGACGGTGAGTGGCCGCAGTTTCGGGTCGCCTCTCAGGGTCGCTGCCCCTTTGTCGAGGACTTGGAGCCCGAGAAGGAGAATCGTACTCAAAAGCGGGCTGTCAAGGCTGTTGTGGAGACGACTGCCCCGAGCCTGAAGCCTCCGGAGGTTCCGCCGCCGAAGCCGGTCACTGGCAAGCGGACGCTCACCGAAATGGAAGACGGTCAGAACAGAGGGGTGCCAGCTCACCACCACACTGAGTCGTTTGAACGTGTCAAGGTCTCGAACCCCCCGTCATTAGACTTCCGTGCTCCCAATCAGAACGCATTCATGAGCCATGCGAAGAAGGGCCGTTTTCTTGCTGGAGAGCCGGTCGCGTCTGGTGTGCAGCCGTCTAACATAACGTCGGCGATCCGCTCGCAGATGATTTCGTCAACAACCGGCGCGCTCGGCGCAAAAGCTGGCACAAGCAAAGAGATTCACGGCCTCCAACGCAAGGTCCTCCAGAAGGCCAGCACGCCTGCTGTGTCACAGGATCTGAGCTCTCGTCGTATGGCAGAGATGAGCCATGATAGCAACACGTTCATCCGCTCGGCAAGTGTCAGCAGAATCGTACACCGCAAGTTAGATGCGGTTGAGGAAGACGAGCCGGTTCAGCGGAGAGAGAAAGCTCGACGAACGGCCAGCGCTCCCATTCCGACCAGGCAGAAAGCGCGCGACCCTAAGCCCGGTTACTGCGAGAACTGCCAGGACAAATTTGACGACTTTGACGATGTGAGTGTGAAACCCTAAATATGCTTCTTAACGTCTCTAACCTTATCCCTGTCAGCATATCCTTTCTCGCAAGCACCGAAAGTTTGCAGATAACGATGACAACTGGGCCCAGCTGGATGCTCTGCTGGGGCAGTTGAGACGTATGCCGCGGTATGCGGAAGACGAATGGTGATGAATGTCACGGGCCATTTCAGTGGTCACATATATACGGTCCCGGTCTTTATCGATACCCAACCTTCCCGGCGCTTAAGGCCAAGAGCAGCATTCTGTCGCGGCTGGTTGTTCCCCGAGGGGTCCAGCAACACTGGCTTTTTACAAATAAGATTTTGCTCGGCGCCTCAATTTCTATATAATTTCTACGACTACTCGACCATTCTGTAGTTTTTTGGTCTCTGGCACGGCTTGGAGCCAGACACCCACATTGCATCGCGTGGGCATCATTCCGGCATAGCATAAGGGCGATCTTGAGCAACAGCGCAAATCACATACACAGGCATTTTGGTGTTTAAATGGTGGTTGGTTTTGTTGGTTTTTTGGCCTGTTTTTGGGCCTCCTGTTCTTTCACTCCTTCTGCGGCAAGACAAGATGAGAAGACAAAGCTCTTGGGGGGGAGGGTGTGGTGGGATCACCCGGTATGAAGGGGAACATGTTGGACTGGGGGCCAGGAGCTCATGGGGGCTCGAGAATAGGGCGGGGGCTGGTGTGAGGAGTCCATGCTGGAGAGGACTTTGGTCTGACTGAGCCCACATCTTCAGTGATAGTTGGGTTTGGTCTAGCGGGATGTACCTACAACGACATTGATGCGCTATGCGCGTGTATATTGTATGTTAGGGTTATGAAGGAGAAGAGATTATCAGGTCCGAAAACGTCAGCCATGGGTATTAGTCGTAGTGTTGATGTTTGATGAGCGGTGCCTGTAGTCGTCTTGGTGGGATGCGGCTGATAGGTCAGCCAACCAACGCAGTGTACCCCGCGTCGGGAGCTCCCCATGATGAGATAATGCAGCAAATCCCAGCCACGGCGTGATTGTCTGATTGACGTTGTGTTTGCGGGACCCCCGTATCTGGGCGGGCCGGTGCCAACGGTCCGTGTCGCTGCAACTCGGCGACCAGATACGCGGCCATGTCCGATAACTCCACGTCGTGACGGGAAATTACATTGAGGTCCGCGGACCTGACGAACCAATCTGCCCAGCTCACGTATATACGGGAGGCAGCTCGAGCTGGCGCATCACACCTCTTACACCACACGTATTATTTTCATCTTCAGTTCGTTTTTATCACCGCCTAAACCGTGTCTCACAATCACTTCATAACTTCCTCGCCGGAAACCCAGTCCCGTCGTTCCTGCATCAACATCATAATCATCTTCAAAGTCTCACCTCACCATGTCGTCGCTCATCTCAACCCTCAACCGCTTCCGGCTGATCGCCACCGGCGGCCCTGAACCGCCCAAGGTCGAAGCCAGCCAGCTAATCCGCTTCGGCATCCTCGGCGCCGCAAACATCGCGTACTTATCCCCTCACCCTTCATACCTACCTACCTACCTACCTACCTACCTACCTACCTACCTACCTACCTTACTAACCCACCCCCTAGCCCGCAAGCACTCATCACCCCCGCCCGGCAACACCCCGAGGTAGTCGTGCAGGCCGTCGCCGCCCGCGACGTGAAGAAGGCAGAGGCATACGCGAAAAAGCATAAAATCCCAGAGGTCTTTGCGAGCTATCAAGAGCTGGTGGATTCCCCGACGGTAGATGCCGTGTACATCCCGCTGCCGAACGGGCTGCATCTCGAGTGGGCTGTGAAAGCCGTCCGGGCAGGGAAGCATGTCTTGTTGGAGAAGCCGGCGGTGGCGAATGCGGAGGAGGCGGAGGTGCTGTTCAGGGAGGTAGGACTACGGGGGGAAGGGGAAGGGGGGAAGCAGGTGGTGGTGCTGGAGGCGTTCCATTATCGGTTCCAGCCATCGTGGCGGCTGTTCCTGTCGCTGCTGGAGCCGGGGAATGTGGCGCATGTGGAGACCAACTTGGTGATTCCGAATCTGTTTCCGCCGGATGACATCCGTTTTAAGTATGACCTTGCGGGCGGGGCGCTGATGGACTTGACGTATGGGCTGTCGGTTGTTCGTGGGGTTTATGGGACGGAGCCGGAGGAGTGTGTTGCTTGTGAGGTCAAGACGATGCCGCCGCCGTATGATGAGCGGTGCGACTATGCGTACGATGCGCAGTGGAGGTTCCCGGGCGGGGCGACGGCGAGAACGAGGGCGACGCTGCGGGGCGGGTGGGGGGAGATGTTGAGGACGATGTTGCCTGTGGCGGTGACGCACCGGGGGGTCGTGGTTGAGGAGGGAAACGGGACGGAGACGGTAAGGACGAGGAAGGTCACGATTATCAACTTTATGATGGGTGCGATATGGCATCGGATTGATGTGGAGGATGAGTTTGTGGTGAGGCGGAAGGAGGGAGAGGAGGAGGTTAAGAGGTGGACGGTGAAGGAGAGCCGGAAGGCGTATACGTGGAAGGAGGCCGATATTGGGGTTGAGAAGCCGAGCGAGCCGTACTGGTTGACGTATAAGCATCAACTGGATGCGTTTGTGGATAGGGTCAAGGGGCGGGAGGGAACAGGCGCGTGGGTTGATGGCAAGGATAGTATCGGCCAGATGAGGATGATCGATATGGCGTATACGAAGAGCGGGTTGCCGTTGAGGGAGACGAGCAAGTTCAGGACCGGGGGTTCTTAGGTTGGTCTGGGCTTTGTTGTTGTTTGTAAATACACTACACTAGAGCTGTGTAATCTTGCCCCTGTTGTATCACTCGGCATTTGACACCTATCAGCACTTTATTACTCTACTGTTCTACCGTTGAAACGCATCAGCACTCTATCTTCGTCACACAGGGCTAAGGCAGCTAGCAAATGTCTCCCGTTCTGCTGGAGTTCTCTACGTCATTTGTTTCTTTGAGACCGCGCCATATCACGAGGGAGGGAAAGCGCGATTCTTGACTTTTGGTGTTGAGAAATGAAACTCAAGAAATCTGTGAAAACCAGAGACTGCACTCTTATTTCCCGTCAATATGCCAATCGAATGCATTTTTTATTACCCCAGCCATATTCACATTTCTCGTTGTTTTGATGATAATAATGGTAATTCTGACATCACAGCTATTTCACTCCCAGCAACGAAACAGGAGGTGGCTGAACTGCCGCTACCCCAACTCTAAACCCCAAGTGTCGCAACCAGGATGCGCAACACCTCTGTTTCGCAGCAGTCCTGCCCAGCCAGCGCCGAGCGGGTAATTGAATACTATCATTCATAAGGCCACTTGTTCTACCAACTCCTTTTGCTTGGTTGTTCGCATCATCATATTAACATCCAATGTTCATCCCATGTCAAGAATGAGCATGGCCATCTGATTCGTTCCTTCCATCCCACACTCAGTTCAGTTCAGTTCAGTTCATTCCACCTCACCTCGATTCCCTTACCCTTCCATTCGAAAATGGACATCTACACCCTCAACCTTGGCGCCCTCCTCACTGTGTGCGGCGCCCTTTTTTTCACCCAACGACACAAAAAGGCAGAAAATGACAGTGCACCCAAAACCAAAGCCAAAGCCACATCCTCCCCTCCCTCCCAACTCCCCTTCCTCCTAGTCTACACCCTCGTCATGGCCTCCGACTGGCTCCAAGGCCCCTTCCTCTACCCGCTGTACCTCGACGAGCACGGCCTCGCGCCCTCTCTGATCTCGACGCTGTTCACCACGGGATTCCTCTCCGGCGCCGCCTCCGGCTCCATCATCGGCTCGCTTGCCGACCGCCACGGACGCAAGGCCGCGTGTCTTACTTTTTGCGGGGTGTATGCGCTGTCGTGTGTGCTGACGACGGTGAGGTCGCTGCCGGTTTTGGTGGTAGGGAGGATGCTGGGGGGGTTGGGGACGAGTTTGTTGTTTAGTGTTTTTGAGAGCTGGATGGTTGCGGATTTTAGGGCGAGGGGTGGGGAGGAAGGGAGGTTGTCGAGGATGTTTGGGTTGATGAGTACGTTGAATAGTGTTGTTGCTATTGTGAGCGGGGTGGGGAGTGAGTGGCTTGTGGGGGTTACGGGGACGAAGAAGGCGCCGTTTGGGGCGAGTGTGGTGTTGCTGGTTGTGGCGGCGGGAGTGATTGCGACGCAGTGGGTGAGTTTTGATCCTTGATGGGGGAGGGGGGAAGTGCCGAGCTGACATTGGTGACAGGACGAGAATTATGGCGAGACGGGAGCAAAGGAGGAGAAAGGGAAATCGGTGGCGGCGAAGAAGAGCGTGTGGGCTGTCCTGTCTGACCCCAAGGTTTTGTCTCTCGGACTAGCGTCGACCATCTTCGAAGGGTCGATGTACCTGTTTGTGTTTTTCTGGGCGCCCGCCTTGCGCTCTGTGCAGTCCTCGCAAAAGGGGTTGCCTTACGGAATCATCTTTGCCAGCTTCATGGCCGCTACGCTGGCATCGTCGTTGGTATTCGGCAAGATCACGGCCCGCCAGATGGTCAGCTACACCAACTTGCTGCTGGTTATCCTTGGCACGTCGTCGCTGTGCTTCCTACTGTCAGCGCGGCCGCGGTCCGAGCAGTCGACGTTTTGGGTGTTTTGCCTCTTTGAGGCCGCCGTGGGCATGTACTTCCCTTGTATGGGCTACCTGAAGGGACGGCTCGTGGACGACGGGGTACGGGCTCAGGTGTACGGGATGCTGAGAGTACCCCTGAATGTGTTTGTTGTGGTGTCGTTGCTGCTAACGGGGGATGGGAACCCCTTCGGGAGCGTCTTTACCGTGTGCTCGACGCTTCTGCTTGCGGCATGTGGCACGCTATGGGCGGCGACGGCGAATCAAGCGGCGCCGTAGTAGTCGTTGAAATGGAGTAGTGGTGGAATATCAAAGACTGTATTCAGACTTGGTGGCTATCTATCTAGCATGCAACTGTTTAGGCACAGTCAACGACAATTTAAGGGGGCCAAACCTTCAACTGACAATCACCACCCGCCCGTGTAACTCCCTTCATCGCAGCTAAGCATACGTCCCATCCCTCCTCGGCTTTCCGATTACCGGCTCCAGCAGCTGCGGCAACAGCACCGCCGCATCACCCACAAACTCAAAGTCACTCTTCATCAGCTTTCGCACTGGTCCTGCTTCCATATTCACAGTCACTACACTCGTCCCCTTACCCCTCGCCCGCTCCGAATACCCAGCAGCAGGATACACCACGGAACTCGTCCCAACAACTAGGACAATATCGACCGTCTCGGACTCAATCCACTTGTCAATATTATCGAGCATCTTATCATCAAGACTCTCGCCGAACCAGACAACACCCGGCCGTTGCAGGCCGGAATCACACTGCGGACAGGGAGGGATCTCCTCGCGCGGGATCTCCGCCAGGGGCTGGTTCGGGTCAAGCAGCGGGAGGACCTGGCCCGGATCGACGTCCTGCGCGGCGGGTTCCAGGGCAGGACAGAAGGGGTCGTCGTAGTTGCCGTGCTGGATCCAGCCGCACCGTTCGTTGGAGCATTTGACATCAAAGAGGGATCCATGTAGGAGGCGGAGCTGCTCCGGGGGATGGCCTGCGCGGGGGTGCAGGTTGTCGACGTTCTGGGAGAGGCACAGAAAGCCAGGGAATTTCTTGGCCAGTGCGGCGAGTGCGTGATGGCCGGCGTTGGGGTTGGCTTTTAGGGCCGAATGGCGGCGGTAGGCGTAGAATAGCCAGGACAGTCCCGGGTCTTCATCAAAGGCTTCGGGAGTCGCTAGGGACATGGCGTCGTGGTTCCTCCATAGCCCGCCGGCACCGCGGAACGTGGGTAGCCCCGAGGCCGCGGAGAGACCGGCCCCGCACACGGCGAGGATGCGCTTGCTGTTGCGCAGCTTCTCGTGGAAGGCCGCGATGCTGTTGTAGTCGTTGCTTGGCGCCATGTTCGGGGACAGCAGCCGGATGGTCAAGCCGCGTAGTTGTGTTCGCGTCGATGGTAGGAGGGGATGATAGTGAGACGAATATAAACTTCCTACACTGTGACTCTTCCGTCTCCGGCGGTTGCGCAGTCATTGACTGAATGGTGTTTGCTGCCTTCCAGGCTTCCTACCCCGCATCGTGTAAAGCCGAGAAATCAGAAATCAGTTGCAAGCCTTGACACTTGTTCCATACAGCGAGGCTCAATTGACATCCCTCATCCCATCTCGCACGTCGCAAACCACAGCATCGAAAAAAACATCACCAACTCCGCCGTCTGCACCGATTACCCCTTTCCATCCAACCAGCCCCTTTCCCCACCATCACCCATCAATCATCAGCCCCATACCTACCTACCAACAGATGTCAATTCACACAAACCCATTGACAGAATGCCACCCATCACGCTCCAATAGGAAAAAAAAACACCGGCGCGAACCAGGCAGCAGCCTCGAATCCTTCGCTCCACTGTTCTCGGGTAACACAGAGGCCCAAACCACATTTCGCACCCAACTGCGTCCCTATGTACATACGAGATAAAATTAAAGATGGCGGGGCTACAGACTCTCAATGTCACCGCAATCCACTCACCCAAGCTGCATTACCCACCTGCCAAAACGACCGACGTACTTGACGCGCCCCGGCAGTCTTGTCAACAATGCAGCGCAACCAAAAACAGCCAGACAGTCGTACCAACCGTAACCGTAGCGTGCAGAACTGAAATGACCTGACCTGAAGCACACTACCTGCCTTCACACACAAACCCCCAAACCCCGAACCTGCGTGAATTTCCTCTGCAAGACAATTCCACCCCATCATCACCTGACATCACCTGACATCATCCGACCTCCTGCCTGCGTACCTTAATAAATAAACGTAATAAATCAGCCGGATCCAAAGCCTTGGGCCCCGAGCCGCCCAGCCGCTATCTAGTTGCATGGCATGCTCCATACCAAGCCACCAGACGTGCTGTACCTACCTTAGCCAGAAACTACTGGCTTTCTACCTGTACGAATCCGTAGGGCGAACAGAAGGGTAGCAGTGGCTGCCTGAGCAGCGATGGTGCCTGCGCGAGCCGGGACCAAGAAAATGGAACATACCCTCACCGAGCGACACTCCCAATTTCAAAAACCAAGAAAACCAAGGGACCAAGGCGCGTTCACGTCACACAGAATCCTCCGGTTAGTCACCGCGGAGCAACGGGCGGTATCAATTTCAAGTTTTCCATTTTTCCTGCTTCTTTTTCCTCTCCCTGTGCCGCGATGGATATCATGATCATGCATGAAACTGCCCAGCCAGGCTGAATGCTCCCTAATATTCCAAAACCCTGCTGGCAACACCTCCCGTAAAACCACCAGTCAAATATGAAGGGATATCATCTCCAAGCGAACAGCAAACAAACATACACACCGAAAACACCAAGCAACAAGAATTCCCGCTTTCAAAAAATCCTCAGCGCTATAGACATTATACACACAAATCTCTGCATACACATCTGTCGTGTACCAACCACCAAGCCAGACCAAGAGCATCCTGTCGTGTTTGCTCTTGCGCGATAGCTCGCTCGCAGCCATCCCTCTCTCCCAAAAATGTCAGAAACCGGTATTAGAAGTCATAACCTTAGGCATTCCGTAGGTGTATTTGTAAATGACGCAGCCGTCTGGACTAGACAGCTTCCCAAAGGATGGTGGTGAAGTATCGAAAATAACCGCGGTTTCTGTTCCCATTTTCGTCTCTTTGCGGGAGAGGGACGTCGTAAAGATGCCAACGCAACTACAATTCGGGTCTTGTTGCTTAAAGAGCAAAGAAGAGCGAGGCGCCCATGACAACGACGCTGCCGAGCGACATCACAATCTTGCCTGCTGCGCCCGTGGAGGCTGGGCCAGCACCGGTGCTGGTCTTGGAGGCAGCAGCGCCGGCGCCGGTATTGCTAGAGCCGGTGGTCGAGCTCTCCTTGTCGCTACTAGGGGTGCTACTCTCAGAAGCCTTGGAAGTGCCGCTGGCGGTCGAGAGGGTGGTGGCGGTGGACTTTCCGGTGGTCTTAGAGGCAGTGCCGCTGGTGGAGCTCTTGTCATCATCGACGGCCTTACCGTCGTTGACAACCTTGATGCTCTGCCAGGTGCCGCTGCGATCCGTGTACTGGTACTCGGTGGCCTCCTTAGCGCCACCGCCACCCATGAAGTCCTGGACCTTGATGCTCTTGTAGTAGGCGTTGAAGGGAGCGTTGGCGAAGTTGGCAAGGCCGCCGGCCCACTCGATGGTACCGGGCTGGTTGCCCTCCTTTCCGGCGACCCAGGTTCCCAGCTTGACACGCACGGGGGTCTGGGGGTATCCAGCGCAGCCCGAGAGGCCCTCGGCGAGCAGGGTGCGGATGACCTGGCCGTTGATGATCCACTCCAGCTTCTCGCGCGTCCACTTGAGGGTGTAGGTGTGGTACTCGGTCAAGGGGCTAGCGACGGGCGTGAGGCCGCCGCGGTCGTACGTAGCGTTGCAGCCCTTGCTAAAGTAGTTGGTCTGGACCTTGGTGTTGTCGCCGCCAACCCACTCCCAGTCGACCTCGTCGAGATCGTCCGACTCGAGCACGATGCTGGTCACGATACCGGCACCGGCGGCCGCCTTCATCGTGATATCGACCTGGCCGAAGAAGATGTACTTATCGCTCTCGGTGGTCGGCGCGTTGGAGGGCGCCTTGATGCTGTAGACGGCGCCGTTGCTGTCGTACTCGATCTTGGTGCCATCGAGGTCCTTGATGAAGTCGGTGGGGCCCTTGGAGAAGTCGTGGTCGATGATCTTGGAGCCGAGTGCCTTGGGGAAGGGGCAGTCTGAGGGGCTGTGTTAGCTGCTGTCCACGTCGATGTGCGAATATCATCACAAATAGATACATACCCTTCTTGGTCGGGTCGCACTTGGAGAACGTCTGTCCCGAGACAACCGTCGCGGCAACAGCCACGGCGAAGACCTTGGACAGCATCTTGTTTTCTTGTTTTGGTTAAATTCGTCGGTGTGCGATCGTTCTAAATGTTGTCGAAGCGTGGAGTGGGCAACGATAAACAGCGGAAAGGGATTATAAACACCACAACGATAGTGAGTGTTTGCTATACAAATCGCAAATCCAGAAAGGGAAAATAGGTCTTTTAACGAGAGACTGGTGAATATGCTAGAGAAAGCAAGTGAAGCTGACTGAGAGACAGTTATAGGAGGCGAAGGAGCGCTGGGATGGGGGGGAAGGAGAGGGAGGGTTAATAAGAGGGCGGCGCAGAGGCTGGACACGAACGAAGCACGTATTCTCAGCAACGGCTTGGCCGCACTCCTTCCTTCGTGTTGGCTCGGTCGGTTCCTGAGTGAATCCAGCACGCGCTCTTCACCAATGCGGCAGGGCCAAGCTGCCAAGAGAGCAGGCCACACACACCCAGAGCGCGGGCAGGCCAATCAAATGACCAGCGTCGACGACGACGGGCAGGGATTGGATCCAGATTTGTGGCGCTGCTGACCCTGCACCGCCAGGGGCACGAAGGGACCGGGGTACCCTTGACGCATGCCCCCTAAAAAAGCACTCGCCAAATTTCAGAACGTGTGCTGCCAGTGCTGGGCAGGCGGGGCGGGAGCGCAGGCGACATTGCCTCTGGAATAAAAATACGAAATCGCATTCCGTCGGTCCAGCGTGCGCGGCAGTGATCACGCCGTCGTCATGCGGTCATCGCGGCACTTCGAGAGCCTCCATCGTGGGTATTTCGCGATGCCACCGACTCTGTGACATCTGTGTCCGACCTTGGCAGCGGGATCGTGTAACTGGCACGCTCAATCGGGCCCAGAGCGAGGGCACACTGCCCAGGAAGGTATGGTACTGGACGGAGAAACTTAGGACGAGGGTACGTTTCACAAACCACGAGGCAGGTCCAGCACAAGGCCAGCCGTTGAAGGCCGGCGCGGGCGGCACCAAGGCTCGGAGGCCTGCTAGAAGCCGGTCGAATGGGGCAACCACAGGACATCTGCAGTCAGCACCCAGGTCCTTCGTTGTTACTCGCAAATCGCATCAGACTGTTGGTCGCAAGTATCCCCGCGGAGGACCTTGCGTGCCTGTGTGTGACAAAACGCGACGAATGACGGCCTGGAGCTTCAGATGGAATGCGCTGTCGGCGAAAATCCACACAGCATGACAGCGGCGGGTGCTGGTTCTGGAGCTTTAGCGCCGTCCGGGAACCAGGACCTAGGCTGGCGAAACGGCCTTCTGAGTGGGCAAAACCGGGCGCCGACAAGAGCGAGATGCGAAACAGCGACCGAATCGTCATCCACCGACGTTTTGCGTGGATGGGGCTCCCTCTAGCACTGAAACAGGAGAAATGCGACCTTCGCTCTGCTCCCTCTTGCGCCAACACGGAAAACTCGAAAATCCCCATCCCTCTGTGCGATCCTGGCAGAGTCAATCCGCGACAAAGCGTTATTACACGAGAAAACACTCGGGGTCGAGGCCACTGTGTGTCACTTGTTGGCACGGTTCCAATGCAGGAGGGAATGTCGGCAAAGAGGAAGGTGCGCCTGGCTGAATCGACAGCCCTATCGCCTTGAGTCCTGCTGCGAACGGCAACTTGCCATTCCTATTCCGAGCTTCACTAAAAGGCATTGCTGTCGCAACGTTCCATGGCTCTGTCAGTCACCGTTCGTGATCGTGTTGATGAGGGCTCGGCGTCCCCATACGAGCCACAGAGCGGATGGCTGGCGGCTGTCAACGAAGGTGGGTCTCCTGTGATCCGCTCTGCGTATTCTGGGCGCCGAAGTTCATGCAATGCGGTGTGGCTGAGCTGCTCGCCGCAATGAATACCAGACCCGTTCATCCCGCCCCGCCCACGCTGACCCCGTGGGTATAACATAACAGGTGCCTTCGGCCCGAAGTGGTGGCGGGTCTCGTCGACTGGGGCCACCTGGTGACCGCAAAACACATTGACTGCCATTGTCGATGCTCCCGCGGTTTGCCCTTCATCTCTTTTCGTTATTGTCAATTGATGGACCAGAAGGCTGCTCGTCCTGCATTTATCCAAGATTCCCAGCTCATTTGCGGTTCGCAAGAGTGTGCGCGGCGCAGCAGCCGTTGGCTCGCGGCTGGGCGGCTTGGTTTTCCATTGGGTGCGCGAAAACGGGTTGAGATTCGAGTCTCTGGGCGATCTCCCGGAGGATCGTCAGGGCATTGAGCACTTCCTATTCATACAGTCTAGTCGCGCTATTCTCGCAAACCCATCACGCCCTCGCCAAGAAACTACTTCGTACCCAGCCAGGCGAGTCTTGACAGGGTCGAGGACTCGAGATTGAGTGCTGATCCGGCACAAACAATTGTCGAGTTTGTCATCAAGTGGTTGTTCAAACTGGATGGAAGTCGGCAAGCGCGGATCTTTTCCACATAGAACAGCTGCAACTGTGTTCTTCTGAGACTCCACTGTCTCTTCAGAGCCGTGCGAGGCACCGTAATGGTTCTTTTCAGCGTGTTTGGTCCCCGGGCTTGATGGGTAGACACATCAACTAAACTCCGCAGAGGTTGGGTCTCGACAGGCACTCCCTCGCAATCGATTTCCACGGTGTTTCGCATTGGTGGAGATCCCTTCGCGTTGCGTCCGTCCGCCTGTTCGTCGACCTCGCAACGCTCACAGATTTTTAAGTGAATTTTCGAAAGCCAATCGGCTGTCATCCCCGACATCAGTCCCACGTCACCAATGCTCCCACTACGCCCGATCAACGGTTACCGCCCCCTCCGCTCGAGCCTCGGACACCGGCAGCGCAGAAGGCGTCAATCTAAAATTGCGGCCAAGTTCTAGAAGCTCTTGGGGGCGTTACTCGGTGGCCCGGCGAGGTTCGGCCGGCGCCGCCATCTTGCAGCCCCTGCCAAGCTTCGGCGCCGGGTCTTGGCAACTGCCCAGTTATGCCGGCACGCCGGCACGCCCCCCTCTGATTCGCCTGAACCTCCGTGACGATCGGCGACGATCGCGGGGTAGAGCTGGCGGCTGGCCGCATATCGCCGCTTTAACCCCTCTCAGCCACTGACAGCAGTCGTCGGATCCTGTGCCCGTCCCACAGCATGACTAAACCCGCGCCGAATGCACAGTTTTGGTAGGTGCAGCGACTATCACTCGGTCACTGCACGGCCATAATAGCCAGAGGTGTCACACGGTTCGCTGAAAGGGAGCGAGAGGACCGAAAATCCTGGTGGTCCTGGGAGAGAGGGATGACGGTGAGTAAACAGGCACGACAGGCTTGTCACATGGCTGCTTCGTACCAACTTCTAAGCCAAACCTTCTTTCCTGGCGCTTCCCCCGTTGCCGACTCCTTCCACGTGCTACGCAGAGAAACCTCTCGCAGCATCATTTTGCTTGGTGTTTTGCTCTTTACCTAGCTAGCACCTGCTGTTCCTGTTGCTGTTCTTCCGGACCCACCTGGCAACGCCATCATGAACAGCAGTGACGCTCTGGGAATCTCGCGGGCCAGCGGCGGGCGCAAGTCGTCGGGCGATGCGGGAACCGGCAGCCTCGAGCACCAGCGGGGGCAATATGAGATCGATGCCGTGGCTGAGAAGCGTCTGAGGCGCAAACTCGACCGCCGCCTCATCACGCTGGTATTCGCGGCATATCTGCTCGCTTTCCTCGACCGCTCCAACATTGGCAATGCCGAGGCGGCGGGGATGAGCAAAGACTTGGGCTTTGGCGACGCGCAATATCAGGTTCGTCTCCGTGCCAGACCGGGCGCTCCTGTGATCAGAACCCCGGAGGAAAAGCCCGACCACGAGCTAGGCTAACTGGCAGCAGTGGTTGCTGACCATCTTCTATATTCCATACAGTGGGTACTGTAGTCGAGAGTAGATTGTATGATGTGAGCCTCTAACATGTCTAGTTCTCTTTGAATGGTTTGCTATCATGTGGAAGCTCGTTCCTCCCCGTATGCTGGCTACTCCCTTCTATGCAATCGGGCTGTCGTGCTGCTGACGATTTCGTCCAGATATCTGGGCTGGTGTAACTGTCTTGACATGGTACGTCTGACTTCCCCCTTGGGGGTTGTGTTGTGTAAGATGCTCATCGAATAACCCGGGGCATAGGGGTCTGGCATCTACTCTCCAGGCCGCCGCGTTCAACTGGGAAGGCCTCATGGCCTGTCGCTGGTTTCTCGCCATGGCCGAGGCTGGCTTTGGTCCCGGGGTGCCATTTCTGCTCAGCTTCTTCTACCGGAGGCATGAACTGGGCTTTCGATGCGGCATCTTCTTGTCTGCAGCCCCCTTGGCGACTACGTTTGCTGGTTAGTCAGTCCGTGCTCGATTTCTCGTGGAGACAGATGGTTGCCATGAACCACAGCGGGATACAATCAAGGGATCTAACACACACCAGGCGCTCTCGCATATGGCATTACATCGGGCAACGCCTCCATCGCCAACTGGCGCCTCCTCTTCCTCGTCGAAGGCCTCCCCACTCTCTTCCTCGCAGCCGCCCTCTTCTTCTGCCTCCCCGACTCCCCCGACACCGCAACCTTCCTCACGCCCGAAGAGAAACAAGTCGCCAAAGCCCGCGCCGTCCTGCAGTCCGGCCAAGAAGGCTCGGGCCGCCTCGGCGGCCTCTCTCTCTCGGAAGCCCTCGCCGCCTTCCGCAGCCCCCAAACCTGGATCCAACCCCTCATGTACTTCAGCTGCAACGTCTCCTTCGCCTCCCTGCCCGTCTTCCTCCCCGCCATCCTCACCGGCCTCGGCTACTCCTCCGTCAACGCCCAAGGCCTCACCGCGCCGCCCTACTTCCTCGCCTTCCTCGTCTGCCTCGCCACCACGTACCTCGCCGACCGCATCCAGCAGCGCGGCCTGGTCATAATCTTCCTCTCCCTGGTGGCCGGGATCGGCTACCTCATCCTCGCCACCGTGCACACGGTATCGGTGCGTTATTTCGGCGTCTTCCTCGCCGCGGCGGGCGTATTCCCCGCCATTGCGAACATTCTCTCCTGGGTGCTCAACAACCAGGGCACCGATACCAAGCGCGGCGTGGCCATTGCCATGCTCAACATCATCGGGCAGTGTGGCCCGCTGCTGGGCACGAGGGTGTTCCCTGTCACGCAGGCGCCGTACTACGTCAAGGGGATGGGAGTGTGCGCGGGGTTTATGTTCTTCAATGCGTTGCTGGCGGCGCTGCTGAGGGCGTATTTGGGGAGGGAGAATAGGAGGCTGGAGAGGGAAGAGCAGGAGGCGGGAGGGGCGGCTGTGAAGATGGGAGAGGGGGGTGGGAAGGAGGTTGGATGCGGTGTTGTTGGGTTGAGTGAGATGGAGGGGAGTTTTGGGTACCGGTATGTACTCTGATGCAACTGTCTGGTTAACTTATGTTGTGCGGGCGTTGGTATGGATTATATTTGCTTTGTTGTGGGTCTTGTCGTGAGAAACACACTGTCTTACAACTGAACTTGCTTGACATGATGTTGGATACGTTGGAAATTGCATCTGCAAGAAGCCTCAAGGTCACTACATTCTTTTGACAGGACCAAAAAAATTCTCAAGATTACTTGCATTTCCCCTTCGCTCTCCCGGGTGTAGTCATTGGCATCAAACTTCAATCAAGGCGTCCACATCACCCCCTATTAGGTCAAGGCAGCCCAATATCCGTAGGCTTTGCCTCAAGTACACAAAACCCATATGACAACGATGTGTCTCTCAAAGATTAAAGCAAAATGGTCAGCCACCGACCAGAGCTACCCCTCAAGTGTGCCAACAGTGACAACAAAGGAAAAAAATAATCGTGACTGAACGAGCTGCCGAACCAGATGCAGTACGAGGGACTAGTAGCCCCGACTCTGTCGTATAGGGACAGGCCGTTTCCTGGCTCTCCCAATGAAAGGGAAGGAAGTGTTGCTGGCGGAAGCTTTGTAGGTCATATCTTGTAACTCAAGCGTCAAGCTCGCAGCCGCGCCGACTGGGATCAGTGTGCCGTTGCTCTATAGCGGATTGACATGTTAGCAATAAAAAGCGCCCTGTTTGGTGGCTCGGGCCGCATACCAATCGTATCTCAACTTCAATGGCCTGCTCAAGAAACTTGAGTGCTTCATCGGGATCCATGCCCTCGAGGCCCTGTCCCCCTTTCTTCAAGTCCCTTAGCGGCAGGTTGGCCGACGCGATACCAGTGCTCGGCATTGAGAGCAATGCCATGCGGCCAATGACTGATCCGTTCAAAACGATATTCACCGTTGACGGGAGTGGAATATTGGATCTGTTCACTTGAACCTCGGCAGCGTAGTACCACCTTCGGTCCTGTGGCGGCCCTGGGTATGCCGACCGGGTCCCAATATTCCGCCGCTGTGGAGGGCTGACATCGCTCGTTCTGTCGTAAAGAATATTGACCTGGGTACGAACGTAGGTTGCCAACTCCTCGGATGTCTTTGACCAGTCATCAATTTCCGGATAGGTATAACCAAACACGCGGGTATTCGTGACCGAGTTACTGGTATACAAGGTGAGGTTTCCATCATAAAACGGCTTCAGCGGGCTGCCGGCAGTAATGTTGCCTGGGGCAGTACCGAACATGCCGTTAGTGGTTCCGTTACTTCTGAACATAGCAGCCTGGTAGTTGATAGCCTGCCACATCGCAAAATATCGATCAACGTTGGCATGGTGAAGCATGCTGTGACGAGCAATAACTCAGCTTTCTCGCCAGGTAAATAACATGGGAATTCTCACAAGAGAGGGTCGAAGGCCGACCAGTCAACCTGATTCAAAGTCCCTCCGCATCCAGCTCTCAGATGAACGATGTTGTGGGGATTTTCAAAACCCGGCCCTGCCTCATGCATGTATGCCATTGCTTCATACGCCGATGCCCGAATGAAAGTATCATACTACTTCTTGTCAGTGTTGATCAAACTGGCGAGCATTGCGCCGCAAGGTGCCACACAATTCTGGAAACTCCCCAAGGCACACAGTTCGCTGGCTATGGAAAGATTTGGTGGACGTACGACGTAGTTCACGAGAGTTGTTGCGACATCGCTTAGTAATTGATTGGATACCGTGGCGTTGTTGCTCCCAGGTCCGCCACATCTGACGGTCTCCGGATACTCGGACAGCTCGCCCCCGAACTGTGACAAAACGGACGGCCGCTGAAAACGGTAGCTGTAGAGTGGGTTTCGGAGGGTCAAATTCCCTTCGGGTCCGTTCACGGTAACATTTTTCACAGTAGCCGCGGTTGGCAGTCTTGCTTGCAACCCCCAATCCCAGTAGGGAAGCCTCAGATTCTGTGCCGCGGCTTTGTAGGTTGTAGACTGGCTTGGGCGGTACTGATCTGCTATTCTCACGGCATGGGAGACCAATGTTTGCTGATCAAGCGTCAGCTTAGATACTTTAGACTTCCATGCAACCCAACTGGGGGTCACATACCTCGAAAAGAGCCAAGTATGCCCGGTGCCAGGTAGGGAACAGTAACTCCTACGGAACAGACGTATAAGCTGGAGTTTCCCACTTGGTCAAAGACTTTTGGAGGGGGGGTTGGGGGTTGGGGGTTGCTATACACCGTGAGGACAATAGCCACTATGATCCCTACCCCCTGGGACCTGCCCTACTCCGTTCCACGCACTGTGAGGTACGCCATGGATACCTACCAGAGCAGTTAGAACGATGACTAGCCAGTTCGGGAATGATGTAAGTGAGCCATCTTCTCGTCATTTACCTGATATAGCGAAATATGACAGCGGGTTAGTCTCCTCGACATCCTGCATCGCCGACAGGGCAAGTATGTATAGATCCCTAGATGGGGGTACGAAGCCCAAATCAGATAACCATCCCATCTGTCAAACTTCTGTGTCAAAGGTATCCAGCCTTACCACTCCGGCCCTCCCACTACATGGAGCTCGTTGATGTTTTGCCTCGCGGGACGCTGGCCAGTCCTTGTGTCGATCCCGGTCCTAACACCCACCACCGGAATAGGGGTCGACTGAGCCGTGACCAGAGCTGCCCCAAGGTAGCAGGCAAGGACTGCCGCAACTCTTCCCATCTTGGTCACCGAGAGCCGGCCGTGCAGGAGCAAAGTGTCGGGCATGAAGAGCAACAGGAAGCACGCGAGCTGGAGCTGCAGCTACACCGCCAAGCGCCAGATGTTGGGCGAGCCGACGGGAGCAGGACGGGTGCCTCTGGCATTTTATCGGGCGTAGCGAAGGGACACATGCTTTCGGAAAGAAAGGGCGAATATGGGTGTCTTTCCACGCCCCGAGCAACGCGAGCTGTAACGATATCACCAACCTTGTGGTCTCCGCGCACAAGTAATATTCCCTCTTGCTTCTATTCGCATCAGCGAGTTATGGTGGCCACAGGAACGGGTCGGACAACACAAGAACCGGAAGAAAACAACCGATACGAGAGCGGTGGGCGGTCGGGGCGTGGCTTAGACGCGGCGGTTATTGTTACCGTTGCCCGATTCCACGGCAACGAGCGAAAATCGCCATGGCACCAGCGAACCGGGAGGGACGCTTGCATGCTGTGTCCATGATTCGCAACGCTAATCGCACCGCTTCGCTGCTGCTAGCCGTGTCTGCTGAGGCCAGGGCCGCTGAGATGAGTGGGGAGATGCCTGTTTGCTGCAGGGGAATGTTGTTTCTGCTGCAGCCCCCCCTCGTAGCCGCTTGCCGCTGCGGTCCCGGCCGTCCTCCCGTTACCGTTACCGGGCTGAGGTCCACCGGCATGGCCACGGGTAGAACCACCACCCATTGAGAGTCGCCCCGCTGTCAGAATTTTCATCTCGCTCCTCTCGCGGCCTGTGACTTGTCTCTGGCGGTTGTCGGCCTTCTGGTGTCGTGGGGGTTGGGGCGTGGCATAGCCGTGGATTCCCGCGTATCTCCGTCTCAGAGGCGTCGTGGTAGGATGCATCAGGCGGAGGGAGCGAGGAGAAAGCGAACATGACTAAGACTTAAAAGAGAAAAAAGAAAGCAAAACCGACGAAGCCCAACAAGGCATCGCGCGAGCACACGCGCGCCCAGCGCCCAGACGCCGGCACTCGAGCCCGACGACCCCAACGGCCCAATCGTGGCTTACTGCTGCAGCCTCCCCACAGCAACCTCAACTTCACCTCGTCAACTCTCGCGCGCTGCGTGGACCGGGCCGTCTCCCTCCTCAGGCCTATCCTGACTCAGACACGGCAACACAGAGCGCTATATTGGTAGCACAAACACGAATTCAGAAGGCAATGGAAAGAACCAGACAGGCGCTGCTTGTCCGACCTTGGGTGGCCTCTTTTCCCCCATGCTCATCGCTCCTTCCGATTTTCTCCTCACCCCCTTACTCAGAGCCTCTTCCTCACCGCCATGTGTGGAGTGTTGCAGTGTGTCGTTCCTACCCCCACCCAAGTCTGCCTGCGTCTGGGGCCATCTATCTCTTGGCTGCTCTGGTGTGTTGATCACCCAACACCCGGACGTCTCTATCAACCAAGCCTGCTCAGGTCACCTCAAAAACTAATTCGATGACACAGAGCCGATAGACCTCAGATCTCAGAAATGACAATTCCGTGCCGCGCGAGGCAGGCTGCGCTGCAAGGTCCTGCCATGCTCTTTCCTTTTTCATCTGGGAGCATCACGCAATGCACATGGCCCGCATTGCAGGCCACCGAGTTGGGAGAGCTGGACGTAGGTACCGATCTGCGCATCGATGGCACAGGAGGTACATGGAAGAGCCCGGCAGGCCGACTCTACGGCTACCCGCTTCTCCCCATGCCGATACCTGCTGCACAAGAGAGGCCGGCCGAGAAGAAAAGGGGGGTCGGCGAGCGCGAGCTGAGCTGAGTTTTTTCCTCTCCCTCTCCTACGTACACAGCAGGTATCTTTCCTCGTTCGAACACCAACCCGAAGCCCCCCAGCACCACGTCACCGCTGATCACCCGCAGGATACCAGCAGATCACCAACCTTCGGTGTGTGTATGTGAAAGGAAATAGCCAAGCTAGCCCCCTCGGGTGCGGCCGAACATGTTTGCCTTGCTTTCCCACGTCCATGCTGTGCGACAGGCAGCCAAGAATGGAAGCGGCCCCCGCCCACCCGCCTCCCCACGACCGTTCAAGCAACGAGCCTCAGAGGTGTGTCCAGCCCCATGGGTCCGAACCAACAGATGTAATGCTACCTTACCCACCTCATCTCAAGCAAGCCACTTCCCTACTCTCTGCCATCCTTCCAATGCCTGGGCCCCAAATCCCATCTGCGTAGGATTGACGAAGGTAGAGACGGGAGGGCGGGAAGGGATGATGCGAAAGACTCAACCCTGGCACCCTGGCAGGCAGAAAATCTATCGTACCCTTGCCTTGTTTTGTCTTCCCCATCTGTCTGTCGTCTGCCCCCCTGTTCGGTCTCAAAGTCCCTCGTGGTGAAGCGGTTATTCGCTTTCCAAGTTTCGGCTGCCGCGGTAGACGGCGGGGGCGGGGAGGCAGATCTGTCGCAATGCTGTCTGTGACACCGCTTCTAGAAGGACTGCCGGGCTACCCGGAGGGGCGGGGTTGGCGCCCTGCATGCATGGTATGATATGGTGGGATCCAGATGACTGAAAGGAGAAACAAGCAGACCAGACGTGTTGCCATGACTGAACCAACCAGCCATGGTCTGATGATGTCCTGTCTGTTGTCACCTGTTCCGCCCGTGCTGCAAAAAAAAACAAGAGCAGGGAGACAGTGTGGTAGCCAGACATAGAGTAACCACGAAGTTAGAGTCGAGACAAGCGAGGCTATCACGCGGAATATGTTGTGTGATATTTTGATCTAGAAATCTAACTGGAGGTGACAGGCTCACCCATGGGCCGTCTTCTGAATCATCGCACAAGAAGCGCGGGAAGGGGGGAGCACGACACGCTCACACCACCATATGCTAAAACTAAAAGCCAGATATTAAAAATAGTAGGCAGAATGAATCGGTAAGAAGCTTTTATTCACGCCCCAGAGGAAGAATCTCAGTAAACTTTTGGCATTCCGTTCCGAGAAAAAAAGGGAATCCATCAAGGAGGGTCTTGAACCCAGCTAGCCACCTTTTCGAGCAAGTCCCTGTGCGGCCATCAACCCTGCCGCGAGAGAGAAGAGACCACAAAAGTCACATCGGTATGGAGGAGAGAGGGGAGATGGAAAGGAATAGTCGACCGAAAAAAAAAAGACGAAAAAAGAAACAACAAAGACTCCATGCTGTGCTGCCCATGGTTTTTGATAACGCCGACAGAAGTTGTCTTCTATTTTCCTTTTCCCAGCTCTGCATTCCCGTTCCCGTCCCCGCACCGTGGCACGTTAGAAGGAAAACCACGCTTGCAATGAACGCCTGGAAAATGTTGTGTGTCCCTCGGAGTCAGATGATGGCTCCTCCTGCCTGATCCTATGCCATATACCGTTCCCAAAACATATGCCGCTCGTTGAGTCGGGCAAACGCTCGCTTGTTCGCCGCAAGACAGATACAGAAAGAAACCCAGAGATGAAACCAGGGGGGAAGTTTAAAGAGACTTCTCCAAGATGACGAGTTCTCTGAACCCCTCCTTCCACTTCCGTGCCTGCTCGTTGGTTGGCCTTGGGAGCGGGCTTCGGCAGCAGCCGCCGTAACCCATCCAGCTCAGTAGGCCGGATTTGGTTCCGACGACACCACCCTGGATGGCATTCCAGTCTCCATCGGCCACGATGTCTTGCATTGCCTGGGCTTCAGCGACCTTGCCCTGGTTGTAGAGCTCAATGGTCTTGATGCAGGCTTTGGGCGCGATGTTGGCAAGCCCAGCCAGGATTCCGTGGCCGCCAGCCACCAAAGATTGGATGGTGAAGTCGGCGGATCCAGCAAGAACCAGGAAGTCTGGGTTGCTTGAATCTCGGTTCTTGGAGAGTTTTCGGGTCGCCGCAGCCACGCGGTTCAGCTTGCCCGTGTTGCCACACGTGAGCTTGACGCCAGCGATGTTGGGGTGCCCGGCGAGCTGGATAATGATGTCCGACGAGAGATCAAGACCACCAACGGCGCCAGGGAAGTTGTAGATGACAATAGGGATAGGGGACGCGTCGGCCACCTTGTTGAAATACTGGATGATGGTTTCGGATGCCGGAGCGAACAGCGTGGCGTAGTATGATGGGGGGAGCACAAGGGCGTAGTCACCGCCGGCCTCCCAGGCCTCGCGGCAGTACTGGATAGTCTCGCGTGTGCTCTGAGAGCCGCAGCCAACAATGATGGGCATGTGTGAGAAGCCCGACTCGTTGAGAGCCTTGCGGGTGGTTGATGTGACCAATTGCCTCTCAGAGTGCGAGAGATGGACAGCCTCGCCGTTGGAGCCTTGCGTAGCAAGACCTGTCACACCGGCGCGAGCTAGTTTGACGGCATGGAGTGCAATGGTAGCCGTGTCAACATCTTCTGTCCCCTCCTCAAAGAAGCACATGGTCGGAACATAGACGCCTGGCACAAGCGGCCGGGTCATGTGGAAGGGCGAAGAATCCAGCGAGGTGCTGCTGAAGGAGGAGCTGAGCGGCGAGTCGGTCTCGCCAACGGTCAAGTGTCCGGTCATGAGTGTTGATGAGACGGAGGGACGGAACGCCCTGTTGAACCCGACAGTGTAGCTGCCCGTCGGGGATGGTGCGTCGTTGTGGGGAGACATGGTGTATGTGATATGATATGTGAAGATATGTATACGATAGAAGGTAGTCGTACTTGTGATCAATGTCTTGAGGGAGAAGGCTGATGAGGAGGATGATGATGATGGGCGCGGGATGAAGATTAAGAACTCGGGGCCCCCTCGGTCTTTGGGGAGGGAAGAGGTGGATATTTGTATAAGTCGAGCCAAGCAGCGACGATCGTCGGCTCTGGCCGACGAGCGGTGGTGTCTGGGGCTAAGGGCGGACGAGGCAGGGAATGATGGTCAGGGGGGGTATGATGGGTCGATGCCCGAGTGTCGGTGATAATAGCGTATTTTCTTTTTTTCTCTTACATGTCAATTTTTCAACCCTCTCCTCCTAGGTCGTCTCGGGACACCCAAGACCTGGCTGGTGGCGCTCCATGACGACTGGGGCGGTCATCACCTCCGCTCAACTCCGACTGCTCGACTCCGCCTCTAGTTAGCCGGACAATTGGAAGCTGAACGTGAGGAGGCATCGAACGACAAGACAACGCAGGGCTGTGATTTGTTGCGTAGGGCGAACTCGCACGCCCTCCATCAGTCTTGGGCACGCAGAACAAGGATGAAGGGGCGTCGCCTTTCCTTGGCTTGGGACAAAGTACCAGCACACAGTGCGGGCTTCGGGTCGAGCTCATGGTACCTGGGACGTCGTCCGGCGTTACGGCACCGGGGTAGTGGAGGGCTCGAGCGGCGACCGGGGCGCAACCAGGGAGCCAGGATCAGTGCAAGAAATTGTGGACTCCTGTGTGGGGGTTAGCCTGACAGGCGTGACAGGCACCGCTTGCTTGGGGTTGCAAAATAGCCAAGGCACTCCGCAGCCGCTAAACCTGTGAGGGCAACCGTTCTTTGCCCTCTCGGCTCTAGTTTTGATGCGGAGAAAGGCTCCAGAACATCTGCAGGTGACGTCCTGATCAGATCGGGGCTCTCTCGCCCCCTATTTTTACGAATGACGCCGTACACATCATCGGCGTGCCGTGGAATCTTCCGCCTGTGCCGGTGCTTTCTCACCGTGTTGTCGGGGCGAGCACGCGAGGTCGGTCGCAAACGCCCTTCTCCGAAACCTGTCCGTTGAGGGACCGTTGCAATCCGTTCCAACACCTCCGTGTCTTTCGCAACGATCGTCGGAGTCGCCATGTGAACGGTGTGTCCGGCAGCGGCTAGATGTGAGTGGCTTGGCTTAACATTGGCGCTGAGGCACGCCGCTGAGCCACAGGTTGGGTACCTGGACCGGCGCAGCTCATCTCGCCTGGCATCGACATCTTGTCGTTGGCAACCGTTCTGGTGCCCGGCGTCTCGGCCTCGCTCGGTAGGGTTCTTTCTTCTCGGCCGAGCGAGCCAGCATCTGCCAGGAAACGTCTATGGGACCTCCCACCGTGACTTCTGACGTGCGAGAGACGACGGGCCGCGTCTTCTAAATTATTTTAGAACAATTTTCGTTGATGATGCGGGACGGTGGAGCGTCGTCGGGAATGGGGCGGGATTGGTGGAGTGGCTTGCTGTCACTCACCAATCCAGCCTGCTGCATTGACGAGGCCGCCCCAAAAACAACCTCCGTGTCCGAGCCTCCCATCTGCGGCCGTCTCAACTGCAATGTATTCCGGCCGTCAGTGAGTGAGTGGCACGGCGCTGTTTCCCATCCTCCCTCTCATCTCATCTCATCCCTGCCGCTCTCTGCAAGCCTAGCCCCGGCAGGCAGTTGCCCGGCACGAGGTGTGTCTACGGCGATAGGAGGATGGCAGCCGAGCGGTCGTGTTACTCCATGATGTTGTGTTGGCGACCAGAGAGCAATGATGTATCGACTCAAGCCTCGCCCGTTTGATTGGGCGAGAGGGGAGGTTGCAGTTCGGCTTTGGCGGCGGTGTTGCGTCGTAGTGAACGGAAGCCGCCACATGTTGCTGCGTAGTAAGGTCATCCATGCCTGTGGAAGGAGGCTCAACAAACCGTGGGGCCTGTGCCCAATCTTGCTCAAGAGCCCCCTCGAGTATCCGCACACATCCGCCATGTCAGCTCTTCCGTCCGGATCTTTGATTAGGAGTGGCTGTCAGCAAACGGTCGGCTGATGGCTTGCGGTTTGTCAGGAACCGGGGATGAAGGTCATCAGGACAGCCAACGCCCCACCAACGGCCGTGATCCTGCGGTTGTGTGGCATCGTCCGTCAAGTGGGAGACCTATCAGAGGAGGGGAGCATAGGTTCCTGTTCGACGCAAAGCCCTTCCCGTTTCCTTCGGCGTAGATGTGGCCGTAGTTTCGGCATCAGTCGTTGGCACCGGGAGCTGTCCGTCATCGATGCAACACCACCGCGGCACCGTCTCGGCCTGGCCAGGAATGAGCACCGATGAGGCGGCCTTTGGGGGCTTCGGCCTGATCAGAGCGACCGCCCAATGGCGTGCCGTCGCTGCGCCTATCTGCGCCAAAGCCAGAAGACATCCAGAACCAGCAAGCTCGGCAGCTCGTCGACGCGGACGCAGGCCGGCGCTTGATGGCGTGCGCTGGTGCGCTGCGACTGGCTGCTTTGGGAGCAATTGGGGAGCAACCTCGCGCATGGAGGGGTAGTGAGGGGTCGTTGGAGGGGGGGCAGCTGACACTTTTCAACCAAGGTGCCCACCACTCATCATGCATGGGGCAGGGTGGAACTGCGCTCCTGCATCCGCATATCTCAGCTGGCTGACGTTGACATTGCTCTGGTTTTGCTCTGGTCTGATATTGTGCGCTCCCGCGAGCATCAATCCATCTCATGGATCGTATTCCTGTCCCCACTGCGGAGACATCCGTGGATTTGGCGGGGCCCCGCGGGCGGGGGTCCTCTAAATTCTTCATCTGCTGCCGCTGTGGGCCATTGCCATATCAGCGCTCCAGTGACCTTCCGAATGGAGGCAATTGAGGCGACAAAAGGCCAAAAGCTCCACGCGCGCAGTAGCCCGAGGTACCAAGACCGAAAGGTAAAATTTCACCAGGGGCAATTGGTGCGGGCGGACGATCTGGGTGTGTGGGCAGCTCGCTTGCGGTGGACCGGTGGTGCCCCATCAGTGCCACCCCTGGAGATTTGCTACTCGGCTTTGGTCAGTGCACCCTCCCGCTCTCACAGCCCTGACGCTGGGGGGTTCCAGCAACGTGGTTCTGGATCACGACGCCGCAAAATCCTGGTGGGGGTCTCTCGATCGCCGGCCAGACAACACGCCTCAAGTAGCAATGTTCCAGAAGCAAATTGTGGCATTTGGCAAAAAGGCCGAGGTCGGACGAGGATTGGCAGGGAAAAGGGGCTGCCCATCACGCATCCCAACAAATACTGACTGATGGAGAAGCATTTCCAGTGTCCTTTCGCATCCAGCGGCCTGGCCTCCCATGCCTTTCCTGACTCACCGATCCACGATGGAAGCATCACATCTTGTACCATGCACGGTGTGCTCACCACCTCGTACAGTATGATGCGCGACCAACTGGGCGGTTGGGATTCGCCGATGTAGTGCCCACGCACATCACCAAATGTAGGAAAATGTAGGGCACCATCACGTTCCCCTTCCTGAGACTGTGCCTTGGCGGCGTAAAGTAGCGTGCAATCCGTCAATATAGCCATCTTGATCGTATGACATTATTGTAGGACCCCGGTGAAGTTGAACAGGAGTAGCTCGTGAACTGTCAATGACATGTGTGCTAATTTCCTTCTTCGACTTTCAACACCGTCTGAGCACCGTTTCATCCTCAACCTTGCCCTGCTTGCAAAAAAGGAAACATTAATGCTTCGGCCCCTGCTGCTGACCCAGCATCACGGTAGCAGGAAGTTGGAATGTGCGTGGGCGGTGTAGTTCTGAACTTAGCTCGTTTCCAGAATTTTTCCTTTCGACCTTCAAGGTGCTTATGCTGCCGCCCCATCTCAATTGAGCTTGACTCAGGTGCCAAGAGGTATGCGACTCCTGCGTCCAGTCAGCCAGCACGGAATGATCCCTATAGAAGGTATAATTGCTGATAGTGGCGCCTGTGCAAAGACTTCGTACGACGCAAGTTCATCCTTCGGTCATCTCCTCAGGGCGTTGTCGCCGATTTCTGCCGTGATCTTTGTTCTCTGGAGTCTGGTGTGGACGAGGGTGGATGCCAGAGATCGTCTTAGCGCAGGAGCTTCTCCAACATTTTTTCGATAAATGGATCGACGTCTTACCGAATCGGAACCCCCACGCAGATTAAATTACGTACCCGTACCATACACAGTACGAAGCTGTCTATGTAAGAACAAGTACTCTTCGGCAATGCAAACTGTCAGTGGTTTGGAGACAACACAATGTGCCAACGCTGTAGATGTTCGTTTGTGTCGGAATAAGAGCTCCGGCGAGGTCATAAAATGTTTGTGGAGGGCGAGACTGATAGATTCGGGCCAGAGACCCCTTCAAAAGTCCCAGTAGCCACTGCTATTACCCTCCCTGATCGCGTGTGCGCAGCAAGCGCACCCAGACTGACGGATCCACCCCCGCGCGGGTTGCCTTGCCATACAGGTACACACACGACTGGCCTGTCAAACCCAAACAAAATTTTCATCGCGGCGGCTGCGATTTCTGATCTCAATCGGCACATCGCGGACTTCATTGGCGAGATCGGCGTCTCTCGCAAGGGTCATTCGGAAACCTCATCTTGTTTCCTGCAACCCTGTGCCCATCGCGACGCGAGGTCAAAGTCCCCGTCTTGTGTCTTGTATCTCGTGCCTCGTGCCTCGTCTCGAGGAACCCACTTTTGACGACTCCAAACAAACCGCAACCAATCACCTGCCGCTCGACAGTTCGATTTTGGGTTCTCATTTTGCCCTCTCTGCCCTAGCCCCTTTCTCTGTGCCAGTCACCTAACCATCCTCTATCATCAATGCTTTGGTTTGGACATCCGCCGATGCCCGCTCGGCATGGCTGCATGCGAGATGCCCCGGGTTTGCCAAGGTTCTCCGCAATCTCACCGTGTCTGGGCCGCTTCTCGTACTATGTCCGACCCCTTGGGCCCCGAGATGGAGCGGATGCGTCAACCTCGGCTTCACTTACGGATTGGCTTCTGGCCGCGGAGATTGGTCTAACCTCACGAAGACCCTCGAGCCTCGGTCGGACGGGCTCCACAGCCAACCCGCTGTCAGACCGGCTATGTTCCTCCGGCCTGGCGTCCAAGTGAGCTTTATCCCCGTCAACAGCCTTGATCCGCTACTAACACGGACCAATGGGGGAATATAGCGGTGTCACACATTGGTCATGACGTACCATTCCCAGGGAGGCTACCTGGTGTGACATTTGGCACTGGTCGCCCCGACTGCTCATCCCGACTGACTGCTCATCCCGCGGTGTGGTGAGGGACCGCATGCATGGATCCGAGATCTAAGGCCAGACGCAGGAGCCGAGGGGGCTCGATGATCTCGCCTTCGACTCGTGGGCACGGGGCGCGAGCTATGCGTGGGTTGGAAGTGGCACAGTGGGAGCCTGGTGTGCCTGGAAGCGTCGACACAACACCCGCGTCGCCTCCTGGGCGTTCTCCCCCGTCCCTCATTGGTTGCCATAGCGCGGGGAAAACCTTTGGGGTCACGCTTTTACTCGGCTCAGCCTGAGGCAGCCAGCCAGTGGCTGAGGCAGCTCAGGAAGGAGAGCCATGTGATGCTGCATGGGGCTGGAATCTTCTCGGGTGCCCTTACCGGATAACAGACATGCTCTCCCACGTGGTCTGGCATGGCGCTGAGGGAAGTTCGTCACGCTGAACGGAACAAGACATGGCCTAGCAGCGGCCCGCTCGCTGCCCGCTGCCCGTACCCGGTCTCCAGTTTTTACTCGCACCGTATTCGCCGAGTCGGAAGGCCTAGGCTCCATCAGCGCCTGATGGGTTCCGTCAGGTTCAATACTGGAGCTACTCTGTTCCTCATATCCTACGCTCCGCTGAGTGCCACGCCGCCATACGGTGCTATGTCACCTGGTTCCAGACCATGCAGACTTCCAGGCACATCGCGGCCAATAACCAGTTCGAAGCAAAAGGGGCATAAAGCCTCGGCTCACACAGGATTCGACGGACGGAGAACTTGATATTCGGCCAAGAGGTAGTTTAGTCTCTGCTACGACGAGATATGATAAGCAACAACTGATATAGAATAGGAGCTTTCATTGTCTCTAGTCGGCCAATTCTCCTGACCAAAGTAGCAATTGATTGCATCGGACATTCGAGACCCCCTACGTTGGCAACTTTCTTAGCACCCACAGAACCGACATAACACCGCACCAATGATCAATTGCAAACTGTTTTGTTTCAGCCGAGGCCGATATCCGTTGGTTTCTGGGCGGATTTTTGCAACCACCCCCAGTGTTCGGGCGGCAATTCCAATGGCCGATGCGGGATGAGGAGGAGGGTGTCGGACTCCCAAGCATCCTATGGAGACGCCCTTTCCGGCGTCAAAAGTCTGGAATCTCTTCAATGGCAGACCGAGGTTTCCCACTCGTGTCACCCATACTCTGTGGAGAGACGAGCTTCTAGCAGGTGCTCGGAATCGCAGAACGGCATGACATGCACATGAGAGTCATTTGACAATGGCTCAACTTGATGATAGGCCATCCTCGACGGCGATGATCACTACAAGCAGCGGTCTATCCCTTGTCAACGTCGAGCCAGCAACTTCCCAACCGGAGCCCAACCTTGAGGCCGGAGCCTCCGTCGCGAATCGGGCGATACCAGGCGAGCAGAAGAATTTTCACTCTCCGGCGATGACTTGGCACTGAGTGGCGGCTGCCGCAGCTTCTCCTGCTGGGCGTCAATGTGGATTGACGCTTTACCGCTGCAGCCGACCTTGAAACCGCGAGAGGCGTCAATTCTGTCGTTTCCTCTTCATTTCGGGAGGCGTGAGCCGATCATCTGTCGTCCGCACAGTGGGAGAACACTTGACAATGCGCAGCTCTGTGCATGGGTACACACGCTGCTACTTGGCAACGGTTACGTCGACGCGCAGTCATCTCGCAGGAAGTCTAGCGACGGTCTCGATCGCCGGTAGGGGCTTTCGGTATCCACCATTCCTTCACCGAGAAGGGCTGTGGTCGGTGGAGGTTGAAGCAAGGAGAACATACTTCCGCTTCCGGTTACCTCGCCAACTGAACGCTAATCCTACCGCGGCATGTGGCTGGGGCATTTAAAAGAACATGGCATGTCGCAACCACACACCGCCACAGTGCCGCGAAGAGGTGGCCAGGACGCACGTTTCTGCATATATCTGCAGCAGCGTGTCACGGGTCGTGCAAAAATTTAGCTTTAGCAGAGAGAGACTCCACATTAAGACAAGGGGTCAACGCAAGCAGGCTCGACAGGTCGACGCGTCTCGTAACGTGTATGTGGGCGACACGAGTTGGAACACGTCGAGCACAGTATGGATGCGGGAGGGTGTTGCGGGTTGGGTGGGCTTGAAAGAGGACCTGACGGGAAGCTGGACGGGAGCTAGTCGAAAGCGGAAGCGTACTATCAAGTCATGCTGCCGCTTGGCTGGTTTGGCAGTTTGGCGCAGTAGTAGGACAAACGGCCACGTACATCGCGCATTACATGGCAGAGCGGGGGAGGGGACGGATGCCTTCTCGAATCTTGGGTTGAGCCAGACGAGCCACTCGAGCATGTACGCGACAGGACGAAAGCAGGTGGGGAAACGATCAGCAAGTGAGGGGAAGGCCGCAGGGCGTGCGGATTACTGTTTCCTCACACGCGACTCCAATGCCCGATCCGATCCTGCGGCTGTGGAGATTCAGGCAATGTGGAATTTGTGTGGTGTGTGTGTGTGTGTGTGTTTGTGTGTGTGTGTGTGTGTGGAGGTTCTGGGATGTGGCATGTCTGTGACAATGGCAACAGGGTTGCAATTGAAAGCGAGCGAGCATATTTCCGCGGAGGCCGGCAGAGAGAGGGAGCGGGGAGATGGGAGACGTCGAGGGGAGAGCGGGAGCGGGGGGTTGTGTCACATCCCCGCCCCGGGCGGCGGACCTCCGCTGTCGGATTCGGAGCTGCCGCTCTCCTGTCTTGCCTTCTGGATGTTGGACCCGTTTTTTCGGGTCGCCTCCTCCCGCGGTCGCCCCGTGACTCCCGGCGCAATTGGGCTCAGACGAGACGGGGGCGGAGGCGGAGGCGGGCTCGTCGAGCCTACTTTGTTCGGCATCCGGGCAGACTCGGTACCGGCCAAAACAGCCTGGATGAGCCGACACTGGTTCCCCGATCTCGGCCAGGAGCAAAAACTCGGTGACAGCACAACAGGTGATTCTCAGACAGATCCGTGGTCTCCTGGTTTATGATGGTGAGAGAGGAGGAAATTAGTGGGGAATTGGCTACGAGCTATTGCCGGTCCCTGCGCACACCTGCATCAGCATGGTGATGGATTGCGGGCAGCCTCAAGGACCGCTGCTGTCAGGGTCTTGTCAGCGGTTCGATCCGCGATCAGGCGGTCTGAGTGGATGACGACGACCATTAATATCAGCCTCACTGGCACCGACGCCAAGACGCAACCCATTAGTCAATTACCATCACGAGATAAGCACGAGGGAGAAGGGAGCTGAAAGACCAAAAAAGCAGGTTGATGAGTGAGGCACAAGGTTACTGTTTGCCCACCACGCCGAGCCGGCCGGCACAGTCAGCTGGTCTGTGCGAAGGAGGCTATTCCCTCTTTTTCTCGGCGTTGTCATGCCCCTGTCGCCAACTTACCTCGCGTGCTCGCCAACAAGGCCCCCACGAGCGACGACGTCATCATGAAGAGAAAAAAAAGAGAACTTCAGCAGCAACCAAAAAGGGGCTCGACCAACATGGCGGGATCTCCCGGTTTCGCTTACTCACTTGGTGAGATAACGCTACGGCACGCAACGAGTGTCGGGGCCAGGGCTTCTTCAGGTACAGTTCACGCCCGCGCTCACTTTCACGATCATGATGAGACAGACATTTGGTCTCTAGGTATACTTAATTAGCCGAGTGCAGCGCGGGGGTATTTCTCGACTTCATGCTCCCGTGGCGATCCCTACTACAAGTACTACTGCGAGGAGACTGTCAGGGGTTTCTGGCAGACCGGTTGGTCTTGTTGAGGATGATGTTCACTTGGCTTGATCGGCCAAAAAAATCATGAAATAGTTTATTTCTGTGGTGATAGTATTAGGTACGTAATCGGCTTCCTAGGACCGCAATCTTGTTCATCTTGGGTTATCTTCCTGAGCCGCTCCTTGGCACTGGCAGGAGAACATCTGACATGTTCAGAAGAAAATGAGACTGTATGGGCTGGATCCAGCGTAGAGGCCGTACCTCGCGCATCTTACCCATGTCGGAATTGGCGAGTCTCGGGATATCATGCCGACCTGGGACGCATCTTGGTTGTGTTTGGCTTCATTCTACTCCAAGGTAAAAGCGAGAAAAATGTTCAATTTAGCGAAGAAATGAGTCAGTGCAGCTGCATATTGTAGAATTATCGAGTTGACTTGGCTCAATCAAGACTGGTATAGAATTCTGGTCGCAAAAGCAATGGTAACCATTTTGGAGTATTCCTACAATTCACCTTGATTCCGAACACCCCCGAAAACACCATCTTCTACAATATCACGGCCTCTCCTCTCGTTGAAGGGGGCATTTGACGAACATCTGGTGTTGCTTGGCAGCCTCCCGATAAGTAAACTAGTTTCAGCGAGTCACGGCCCGATCCGAACCATGCTACCCATGTCAACTGCAAGGCGCGCATACAGACATTGAATCACTGTATAAGTTCAACATCACGACGTTTCCCCCTTCAAGACTTCCAGCTTCGACATCCAACTTTGGGAATTTAGCCTACCCTGTTTGATACAAATACACAATGGAAACTCGCACGTGGACCCGCCAAGTCGACAACACCACTTATACCTGTTCGACAGACGCCGCCCTCATCCAGCTTGATGTGCTCAATGCGGCGTTCGCATCCGAATTGCTCTGGTGGGCCAAGGCACAGCAACCAGACACGCTCAGGAAAACTGTCAATAACTCCCTCTGCTTCGGAGTGTATGCTGGCGATCCGTCTCTCCCTGCCGCTGGTAAGTCCTATTTTGAGATCACACATTTTACGGACTACGGTTCTATTACTTCGGGAAAGGGGGGCTGATCCGGTATGACATGGCAGAGCGGCCGATGATCGGCTTCGCGAGACTTATCACAGACTACGTCACCTTCGGGTACCTGACGGACGTGTATGTCCTGCAGGAGTACCAGGGCAAGGGGCTGGGGAAGTGGTTGATGACCTGTCTGCGGGAGGTGTTGGACTCGTGGGAGAACCTGCGGCGGTGTGTATTGTTTACGGGGGATGCTTCTGCGGTGCGACTGTACGAGACGACGCTGGGAATGTACGACGTGCGGGGGAAGAGTAATGGGTTGATTGTCATGCAGATGATGGGAAAGGTAGGAGCGCCTGGGCGGCATGGGAATTGAGTGAGTGAGCGGTTGTCATGGAACTTTTGTGTGTTTAATTTCTTTTTTGTGTGGGAGGGAAGGTTCTACTTTAGAGGAGATAAATGGGATTACCCCTTCCCGGGTGTTGTCTTCTTGTATGCGCCGCCATTGGCGCGCCGAAGCTCGATGGCGCGCTTGTAAGGGGGCGCGGTCGGAGGTTGGATGGGGTCGAGCGAGACGTGATCGTCTGGGAGTTTGTATGAGGCGTCGGAGTCGAAGGCCGACAGGTCGCCGCATGCGACGAAGGGGGCAATCCACCTGATGTCTTTGGATGGTTCGGCTGTTAGGTCTTCTACCTCGATGTCGTAAATCCCATCCTCGTCGGGTCCGTCCTGCGGTCTCGCGGGGGCCTGGCTCCATGCTCCAGTCTCCTCGTCCTGGAGCGGCGCCGGTACAGCGGTGATGGGCAACACGGCGTTCCTCTCGGCGAGCATCTCTGGCAGACGGTTGCCGACGCCGAGCGGCTCCTCCAGACTGGCGTGAAACCCCTGGGGCGGGCGGAAGTCGATGCACACGATGAAGGCCTCAACGCTGCTAGCGCGTGAGGAGCGGGGCTTCGCGACGTAAACCTTGTCGAAAAAGATCTTGAGCTGGGCGTAGAGGAGATCGACGTTACGGCCGCGGAAGATCTTGGCCACAAATTTGCCGCCGGGCTTGAGCACACAGAGGGCAAGGTTGAGGGCAGCAAAGAGCAGCTGCGACTGCACGTAGATGTCGAGGTCATGGAGTCCCGTGACGTCAGGCGCGCCGTCACTGATCACAAGATCCACCGGCTGTGCAGCCTGTTGGCTTTTGTTGCTGGGGTCGTAGTCAGGATCCAGGGCGTTGAGAAGGAGTGGCACCGTCGCCGGGTGGGTGATGTCGGCGCGAAGCGTGATGATGCCAGGAAGAGGGCTGATGGGTTGAAGGTCGATAGCGACAATCTTGACGTCGCTCCGGGGTTTGGGCTCGGTCCTCGGGGCGGACTGAGGCGCAAGAGAGGCGGTTTCTGTTGCATCCTGTGTGCCGAAGACATGCAGCATCTGTTGACGGAGCTTGGCTTCTCGGTCTTGCCAGGCACAGCGGCCGAATGATTCGCCTTTTATGAGGACTCTTGAGAGGACTTGCGACCAGCTGCCAGGAGCCGCACACAGGTCGACAACACGGGTGACATCCTCAAAGAGGTTGAACTCTGGGGCGTGTCAGCGTCCGTCCTTGCAATCGGCATTCCTGAGCGCTTTGAAGAATGAGTGGGTGCGAGTGAGTTGGGTCTTACCTTCATCCAGCTGCAGAAGCTTGAATGCGCTTCTCGCCCGCCATCCCTGCTCCTTTGCGAGACGATAGTAGGCGTCGCGCTTATCCTTGGATGACTTCCCCATACTTTGAGGTCTAACTGTGAGTCAGAAATTGACCGAGACACTCCACGATATGAGCCCCAGGCTTTGTTCTACCAGTCTCTTGAGAAGCCCAGTCGCCTAGCTTCCGATTTGAAACAAATGCAATGAGTTCGGCTACAGGATGCACGAGTAAAGTGTTCTGTCGGGTTGAGCACTTGGGTATCTTGGTCACTTCCGTGCATGTAAAAATCGAGTTTTTGGATGAAGGTGAGCGGGGGAGCCTGGGGTAAAACTGGGGGGTTTGCAAACAGAGTCTCGGAATCTACCAACCAGCAGTATTATGGCCACCAGGGATTGGCCATTGAAGCGAGTAGAAAATGTATTCTTCCTACGTCTAAAGCTCCACATTTACTTTTAATTTTGCCTATCTATTAGCTTTCAACGGTGAGAAACGATGCATGTGCATCTGCCACGGAAGAATTATAGATTCAGGGTTAGGGTCCGTCTCGGGAAGCCGCAGCTCTTATGGTTCAAAAGTGGGGCCAAAATCTTCATTCTCCAAATCAATGGCCGGCCGCAATTTTTCATGCATCGCCATTCTCATCACCACGTCAAAGACACTCACAATGAAGCCCAGCAATAAGAGAAAGGCTGCTAAAGCCCCCGGTGGGGAGCCCAAGCGCCAAAAGGCGCAGGCTGGCGGCTCAAAGCCAAAGCGGCCGGTGAGCGTGGATGCGCTGTCATGGAAAACCGTCGATGTGCCCGAGATGTACAACGACGCTGAGGGTTTCTACGGCCTGGAGGTGGTCGAGGGTGTCGATATTGTAAACCATAATGGCACCGTGCAGTTTGTAAGTTTCGCGCATCTTGAGATTTTCCGTTATATTGATACTGACACCAGTTCCAGGTTGCCGCCGCGGGTCAGACCCAGGCTCAGGATGCTGAGCAGGATGAAGAGTCTGCAGGCTTTGAAGACGCCCCTGAAGTCGCTGAGGATGGTGCCAAGAAGTTATCGCCTTCCGCAACGGTAACAAAAGAGGCTAAAGCAGAGATGCCAAAGCCCAATGGGCGAAAGAAAAAGGAGAACAAGAAAAACGCAGAGAAGAAAAAGGACCTGAAGAAAAAGGCTGCCAAGCAAGATGCAAAGGGTATCCCAAAGAAAACCCCAAAGGCTGCCCCTGTTGAAGATGACGACCAAGATTCCGAACTGGAGGCGAACGTATTCTCAAAGATTGACGATGACATGCCTGAAACTCATGTCGATGACATCGAAACCGACATGTCACAGTGGGAGCCACTCAACCTGTCACCTCAGATAGTATCAACAATTGGCCGCCTGAAATTCGCCGTACCCACGGCAATCCAGGTACGGGCGATTCCTGCGATCATGGAGGGCCACGACGTTATCGGGAAGGCGGCAACCGGCTCAGGTAAAACCCTGGCTTTCGGCATTCCCATTGTGGAAACCTGGCTGAGCCGCCAGGGGAGCGCGGAGCAGAATAAGGGTGAGAAACATACACCCATCGCCTTGATCCTCTCGCCTACCCGAGAACTGGCGCATCAGATTGCGGATCATATAAAGCAGCTATGTAAGGGGCTCAAGCCAGCCCCATACATCTGCTCAGTCACTGGTGGACTGTCTGCGCAAAAGCAGCAGAGGCAGATGGAAAAGGCCGACATCATCGTAGGAACCCCTGGGCGTATGTGGGAGATGCTGAGCACCAACCCCGCTCTACTTGAGTCTTTCCGGGGAATCAGCTTCCTCGTGGTTGACGAGGCAGATCGACTCCTGAAGGACGGACACTTCAAGGAAGCGGAAGAGATCTTCAGCGCTTTGGACAGGGAGGCCCCGACCAACGAGACCGAACATTCAGAGAGTGAAGAAAACGACGAAGAAGAAGAGGCCGAGGCGCCGAAACGTGAGCGCCAGACACTCGTATTCTCCGCGACCTTCCACAAGGGCCTACAGCAGAAGCTTGCAGGTAAAAGCCGCTATAACCTCATGGGGGACAACGAATCCCTCGAGTACCTACTCAAAAAGCTCAACTTCCGCGAGGGGCAGCCCCAATTTATCGACGCCAACCCGATCTCTCAGATGACTGAGAACCTGAAGGAAGGTCTCATTCTCTGCGGTGACATGGAGAAAGATCTGTTTCTCTACTCGGTGCTCCTTCTGCAGCCGACGCGTCGCGCCCTCGTCTTCACCAACTCCATCAACTCCGTCTCCCGCATCACACCGCTCCTCCAGAACCTCGGCCTGCCTGCCTTCCCGCTCCACTCCAACATGATCCAGAAGGCCCGTCTGCGATCCATCGAGCGCTTCAAGGCCAGCGGCGACGACCCAAACCAAAACAAGGGCACCAACAAAGCAGCAGGAATCCTGATTGCCACCGACATCGCCGCCCGTGGTCTCGATATCCCCGGTATCGACCTCGTCATCCATTACCACGTGCCGCGCACGGCCGATGACTACGTCCATCGCTCAGGCCGTACCGCGCGTGCCTCCAGCTCAGGCGTCAGTATTCTTCTCTGCGGCCCCAAGGAGTCGATACCAACACAGCGCCTCGTAGCCAAGGTCCACGCCGCCGCGGAGGCCAAGGACCCCGCCACCAAGAGCAAGAAGGGCGACGTAGTCCACACCATCGACATCGACCGCCGCATCGTCTCGCGGCTCCGCGAGCGTGTCGTACTAGCCAAGAAGATGACCGACTCCACACTGGCCAAGGACAGAGGCGGCAAAGACGACAGCTGGATGCGCAAGGCGGCCGAGGATCTCGGCGTCGAGTACGACTCGGAGGAGCTCGACAAGGCAAGCACGTGGAGCGGGCGGGGTAGCGGCCGCAAGGTCAAGGAGAAGGAGTCACGAGCTATCCCCAAGGCAGAGATGGCGTCGATGCGGGCCGCTCTACGGGAGATGCTTTCCAAGCGGATCAACACGGGTGTGAGCGAGAAGTATCTCGGCAGTGGCGGTATTGATGTCGATGAGCTCCTCAGGGGTGGTGCACCAGGAGAGTTCCTCGGGAATGTGGACGGGTTAGGACTGGATAATCTTTGATAATACCTCACACGCGTAGCAAAATAGATGACGGTGTATTAATGTGAGTTTCGTTTGCTAAGTTAAGCACAACTGGGTATATTTGCCATCGCCAGATTATCAGCCATCCTGATGGCCATCAGCGTTCCGTGTCGCATGTACATACGCCATTCTTGTATACATCCTCTTAGCTGGGGGTATCAAAATGTTTCCAAGTGAAAACAAAAATAAGGAAAACAAAACAATCTGAGTATGCAGTCGCTTGTCCAGGTGTGAATCTCATAATCTCGCCGGGTTGTTTGTCCTTTTGTCCTTTCCCCATGCGCGCTGTTACGCAATGCAATGATATCCAAAAGAAAAGAAAATAAAGCAATACAAAAGAAATCAACAACAGTAAGTTATGCGGCCGTTTGTACAGGTGTATCCCCCATACCCACGACATTTCCTTTACGCTTTGTCACGAACATCCCCTTTATCTTCTTCGTCGCTCGGCTGAGCGATGCAACCGATCTGATGCTGCTGCTCTCTGATGCGCTCCCACAGAGAGTCGCCTCCTCATCCCACATGCCCAGATCATCGCCACTGTTCCTGGCTTCCCTACTAAAAGCAGCGATTCCAAGTATATCCGTCACCTTCTGTTTGAGAGACTTGATTGCCTTGATGCTAGAAGCCGGCGAGCCATCCACCGGAGACACGGCCGTATCATACTCGCTCAAATTATCGTCGTCATCCCGAGCACCGCCCGGCGAAGAGGCACTGCCGAAATAAAAGGTGCTGTGTGTGGAAGTGATACCGCCCAGTGGAGAGACACTACCCATGAGGGTTGAACTTGATGGGCCGATGGCGGCACAGATAGACCTTCGGCAAGGCAGGGTCAAATATTGGTAGTCTTCGGGGTCTTCCTCGGGATCTTTAAGGTCTTCTTCGAGGCCTTCGAGGATTGAAGTTGCTTGTGAACCGGGGGCACCGTCTGGTGAAGACACACTGCCGAAATAAAAGGTGCTGTCCACGGAAGTGGCACGGTCTAGTGGAGGGACACTATCCACAAGTGTTGAGGTTAGTGAACTGATGGAGGCGCTCCTAGACTTTTGGTGAAACAGGCCCAAATATTGGTGGTGTCTGAGGGTTTGGTGGTATCTGATGGCTTGGAGAAGGGAATCTGCTCGTGAGCTCAGGGCGGCACTGTCCAGTGAAGAGTAGCTATTCAGGAAAGAGTCGTTATCCTTGGAAGAGTCGCCATCCAGAAAAGAGTCGCTGTCCAGGAAAGAGTCGCTATCCTCTGGATAGATAATATCAACGAGAAACCCACTATTTCTGGGAGAGGCACTATCCACGGAAGAGACACTATCCGCGAGGGTTGTGCCTGATGAGCTGATGAACGCGCAGCTAAACCTCCGGGAACTGTCCAGTGGAGAGATACTGACTCCGATAGTTAAGCCCGGTGAGCTGATGGAGGTGCAGTTGGTTTTTTGGGAAGGCGGGCTTGAAGATGCACCGTCCAGTGGAGAAACACTATCCCTGATAGTTGAGCCTGGTGAGTTGATGGAGGTGCAGTTGGTCCTTCGGGAAGGTGGGCTTGAGGAGGGGCTATCCGGTAGGGAGATATTATCCCCGATAGCTAAGCCTGAGAGGTCAATGGAGGCGAAGCTGGACCTTCGGGAAGACTGGCTCGAAAAGGTACCATCCAGAGAAAAGACACTAGACACGAAGGTTGAGCTTGATGAGCTCGATGAGTTGGATGAATCCGATGAGGTTGAAAAGCAGGGGGAGGCGCAGTTGGACCTTCGGTCAAGCAGATAGGCGTCGCTCGATGGAGGGCGGGAAGACGGATTCGAAAACGGATTCGGACACCCATCCAAAAACGCATCCGAAAACGGATTCGAAAAACGAGAAAACGAAGGCAAAACCGGATTAGGAAACCACTGGGGCTCAGGGACTTGGAGAGTTCCTCGTGAGTCCTCGCTTGAGCTCTGTGGGAGCGGCTGGTCGGTACCGGACTGTTCAGGGACAGATTCCAAAGATGGGAGGGTCTTTGATGGAACGGGGACCTCGACGGTCTCCTTAATTACGATGCTGGGGACATCATTATTGCTGGCTCGGTACTTGGTTAGGCGTGGCGAATCTGCAGTTGTCTGTACGGCTTCGGTCGTCTCCAGAACCCTCACAGCCTCCGTCGTCGTCTCAGCCTTTTCCGTGATTGTGATCTGGGGCCTGTCGTCATCCTGGTATTGTGGGTCGTGGAATACAAAACCGATATCCGGGAATAATAGCTCTGGTCGTTCTGCCAGCTGCCCCGGGCTGTGACCGAGTGAAATTCTGTCTGGCACCTCCAATCCTCTGACAGTTGAGGATGTAGGCATGAAAGCCGCAGCCCGTGACTCATCGGGTAAATGGGCAACCTCCTGCACCAGCAGCAACGGAGCCGTCTTCTCAGTCACCGATGATAGCTCCGGCATCGAATACAATCTTGGCTCGGCCAACGGCTCAACTTCCGACTTAACCTCTTGAATTGGCAACAAGCGAGACATCTTGTGAGCCATCGCCTCGATTCGCCTAGTCTCCTTCTCCTTCAAGCTTCTCGATCGCTTCCTTGGCCGTCCATTATTCAACTTTTCTCTCAATCTGAGACGAGCCAGATTGAGCGCGATCTGGGGAGTTATCCACTCTGGAAAGTCGACATCTATCTGGTGTCCGTCGTCATCGGGATGGGGTCCGTTCTGAAGCTCGGGTTGCTCGGCCTGCGCCTTACACCCTTCCTCGTGGTGTTCCTGGTCTCCGAGCTGGGGCCCATGCTGAGGCTGGGCTTCCTCGACTTCTACCACAGACCCTTCTTCTTCTTCTTCTTCTTCTTCTTCAACAACAACAGGAGGCCGAACGTTTGCTGCGAGCCGGGTCCACAATACCAAGGCGATCTCATCGTTGAGGACGGGGACCCGCACAAGTCGTCGGCAGGCCTGCCAGCCTTCTGCCTGGTCGAGGTTGCCCAGCCGCTTTAACTGGGTGATTGTTAGGTCGCAAGAGATGGAAATTTGGGTCCAATGTCTTCCCCAGCGGGATTTGACGAAGTCCTCGATCCAGAAGCGCGCCTCTTGCAGCTCCAACTCGTGCAGCTCCTGTTGACGATCCACGTGGGTGAGCCGCCGGAGGTCGCGGCTGTGGGGCAGAGGTGGGTTACTGTTGAGGTCGACTGGCTGATTAAAGACGGGCGGCAGATCGGGTGGAGAATCAGAAGGGCACTCGGGACGAGGACCGGCGATGCCCCGTTGGATGGGACTGACGCTTCCAGAACCGTGCTTCCCACCGGGGCTTATCATGGCCCACCCACGTGAGAAACGGTGACTGGGCGCCTTCGAGTAGCCGGATGTCCCCGAGTGCCCCGCTGGCAGACGGCTGGAGCAAGGCGGCTTGATACAACTGCTGCCGCTTCGCCATGATCTGCTCCACCCGATGCCGCCGTCGGATGGGTTTTCAACGGATGTGACCACTGGAAGCAGGAAGGCTGGGGGTCTGCCCATGTCAAATATACCCAACGATCCAAGGTTTGCCGCATGACAGGGCAGCTAGCTTTTGGTATCCTCGGAGAAGAGAAGCCGTTTACGTTTGCCTTCAGCCCCCCACGCACTGTGAGGGTCCAGTAGCCGAGTCACGAACCCGGGGCGTCTTCTGGTTGACCAGGCTTTGCTGGATACCCAGGGAACAGGCTATAGGCGGAGAGACGACTGTTTCTGTTGCGGAATGAGGCCGGAGATGTGAGGTGAGAGAAGATATGTCCCAGACCCTGGCGGCCGCGTGGGACCCTCGAGGCCGGTGGCTATAGTTGCCCATATCCATTGCTGTTTCGTTGTTCCCCGGCTGCCTGATCTTTGCTCTTCGTATCCTTTGCTTCCCCACTGGGAAGCTGGCTAATGGGCGATTGCCTCTGGCCTGGGCAAAGCGCCTCGGACAACATCATAGAGCCGCTGTGGCAGACACTAAACAAAGCCATTGAGTTTGCCGCTCAAGCCCGTTGACTATCTAGCCGACCTCTGGTTTGTCTGGCCTGTGGGAGGAGTGGGGGAGAGAAAGGCGTTCCAAATCATCTTATCTCCTGGCGGTGCTTTTGGGTTGGAGTTTGGCCAGCCAACCTGGTTGAGACCCACCACCATTGAGCCTCATCCCAACAAACCAAGGCCTCTGTAAAAGACAGAAGACAACACATGCCGCCGTCGTGTAACCACAGCCTTCCGGGAGTAGCTTGCCGATAACCCACTGCAGTTCGGACGCCTTGAGAGATGTCTCGTGCCTTGTGCTTGGAGCCAACCGGCTGGCTTCTGACTGCCCTCAGCGTCAAACCAAAGCGTGAAAGAAACACAGAGAACAATAAAATCTCGAGTCCCACCGCAGCATGCACGTCATTCTTGACGGACGCCTCAGGACTGTAACGTCGTAGACAGGTGCCTCCCGACGGACCGTTCCGCCCATAGGCCAGAAATACGGGGAGATTCTGCCATCGGCTAGAAGCGGCCAGGCTCTCTGAGTCTGACCTGCTGAAGAAGGGAGCAAGCAGAGACGAACAGTGCGGCTCCTCCCTCAGCGCGTCACTCAGAATTTTCGACGACCCGCATTGCGTATCGTATCGGTTTTCCCCAGCCTACCGAAACCAAAAAAAGAATCAGAAGAGTGATGATGATGCCGGATCTTGTGTTTGGAGGAAAATGCCAAGGTTTTTCTTGGGGGTCGATGGGAGTCGGGCTTTGCGGAGTACCTATGCAGCGACTTGGTACTTACCCGGGGTAGTGTCCCGCATTTGCCGCCTCAACCTTCTCCACACCATAGCATCCCAGGACGTTGATTGGTTAGTTGACGTCAGACAAACATCCGTCCACTCTCGATAGACTCGTCGATAGACTCCCATCGGGACACAACCTTCTGCCACTCTGTCCGATCCTCGACTGCCTCTGAGATTGCCTCTGACTCCTGGATCTGCCATTGCAAACCCCTACTCAGTTCCATTTTCCTCACTCGTTTCGTTATTGCCACCACGTCAAACGAAGAAGACGCCATCGGATGTGCGACTTTGGGCTGCGGTCCAGGTCTCAGGAGCCCAGGGGCATCGTGATAAGGCATCGGAGCTCACAACTCGGCCATTCCTCGTAGACGACTTCGGACTTCGGCCGGTGACAGCGCGGACCTTGTGCGGCCGCAGCAACACGCCACCGCTTAGACTCTGAAGGCCGAGATACACCTTGGCCATGGCTGGTACCACGTCCATAAACCCGATCGGTCGCCGCGTAACCCTTGACCGGGTCTCCTCGAGCCCTTCGCTCAGTGAGATACAGCGCCCGCGGAAACTGCGCCTCCTGGTCGCTGCGAATGGCCCCAAGGATGTCGCCTTCGCCCAGGCAATTGCCGTGCGCCTGTCCAAGGAGTCGCAGATCACCACCCGCGCCATCGTCGACGAGATGACCCATCGCCTGGCCCAAGAGATCATCGTGCTCCAGAACCGGGTGCTGAAAAGGGGCGCTACCGATGGCACCAGTAACAGGGACATCGAGACATGCCAGCAGCAGGCCTTTGATCTGGTGGAATGGGCTGACCTGCTGGTGCTGGCACCTGTCGATGCTGACACCCTGGCTAAGATGATGTGCGGCGTGTCGGACACGCTTCTCCTCGAGGTCCTGAGGTCGTGGGACGCCTCCAAGAGGATATTGCTGATCCCAGGTATGACCACACACATGTGGGAGAACCCCGTCACGAAAAGGCAGATAAGCAAGCTGCACCGCAAATGGGGCTGGATCAGGGTCATGCCGCCGGTCCTCTGGCACTACGAAGATGGCCCAACTCCAAAACGAGTGGTTAAGTGGGATGCCTTCAATGAGGTTGTGGGCATCATCAAGAACCAGGCCGATCTCCTCAAGTTGGGTCACAACGTGGAAGTCGCCATCCAACAAGGGACGTCGTCTATCAGCCCCGGCAAGAGGACGCAATCGACACTGCCCCCAGAGATCTGGAGCATCATACTGCAGTACACCAATGACTGGGAGCTGGCTTCGTCGCTCGGAGTCTTCACGACCGTTCCAATGCCAACCAACTGGCGGCTGGAGCCAAAGGACCCCAACGACCCGCTCCAGGTTTTTATGCACGAGTTAGAATGGACCCTACTCACTGCCAACACAGAAGTCATATGCAAGAAGCTCTCGGAGGCACCACCATCCTTTCACGATCTCTCTGCCCTGGCGGTTCATCTAATCTTCAAATTCTCTCTCACCAACGTGCTCACCTACATCGAGGCGAACTTCCCTCACATCTTTAAGTGTTTCGATGGCAAAACAATACCGACCAAGGCTTCAGCCTACTACGGCCGCACTGACATCCTCGACTGGTGGGCCCGGTCACCCTCGTTTCTCGAGAAGCAATACGACACGGAGGCACTTAACGGCGCCTCCGGCCGCGGCTTCATCCAGGTACTTGAGTGGTGGCGGAGGTCAGGCTTGCCCCTCAAGTATACCGAGGCGGCGTTTGAAGGCGCCAGCTCAAAAGGTCACCTGCATGTTCTCGAGTGGTGGCGTGAGGCGTTCATTCAGGACCCGACTATTGCGCCTAAGCCGGGCCGGGCGTTGCTCGCCGCGGCCCAGTGGGGCCAGACGGCGGTGATGCGCTGGTGGGAAGACAGCGGGATCCCGGTGGACTACCAGGACGCAGTATGTAAAATGGCCAGCCGGTGGGGCCAGGTTAAGGTGCTTGACTTATGGCGTGAGCTCCGGGGTGATGATAAGATCCAGTTCGATAACCAGATCCTGATTGAGGCGACATATCATGCACATATTCCGGTGCTGGAGTGGTGGCGCCAGTATGCCCACGGCGAGTTGCCGGGCATGGATGGGCGCAAGGGGAAGCGGGTCGAGTACAAGACCATGGACGTGGAGGAGGCGCTCGAAGACTCTCTGGGCGACCAGACAATTGTACGGCGATGGTGGGCAGAAAATGGGCTCAATTTGGGCTTGGGCACCAGCGAATGGATGAAGGTTAGACACCTATGAGAGCTAGCCAGCCTAAGGAAACAGTGGCAGGCGAGCAGTGGCTTGAAGGACAGAGCTAGGGCGTCAAGTTGTGAATTCTAAATTATACCCCTATTCAAATATAACATATCATTTTCAAACAATACTCTATATCTGCACTCGCTCTTCTTGGGGCTGGGAAGCAAAAATAAAAGTACCATCCGTTCGATCAATCACGCTCTTATTTCGTTCAAACTCATAGGGCTTCTGCCAACTCTATGGTTACCAAACGCCGTCTGTGTGCACTATGCTTCGCTCTGTCCCCTGGGTATACCCATAAACGCCTTGTCAAAATACAAACCCCTTCCTGCTTCACTGAAACTTCCCCGGATTACTCAGAATGAGCCTCCTCAACACATCAATCTGCCTCGCCTGCCCCTTATTCCTCAGTTCCGCAACACCCCTCCTATCCGGCCTCCGCATCCCATTCGAATAAACCACCGTAAAGTCCGGCACCACCTCCCCCGCAGGAATCTCCGTCCGCGCTGTCAGCGTGCAATGCTTCCCTATCACGGCGCCCCCGCCCACCTTGACGCCCACACCGACGATCGTCCCGTCCCCGATCACCGTATCACCCGCTTCGATCGCCGCCCCAACTTCGACCGTCACGTAGTCCCCGAGCGTCACGCCCTTTTCGGTGATTCGTCCTGAGGTGCCGATCGCACCGACCGTGCTGCGCTCGTGGACGATGCAGCGGCGGCCGATGGTGATGCGCCCGCTGAGGGAGTCGAGGCGCGCGCGCGGGTGGATCACGCTCTCGCTGTGGATGGCGATGGGGTTGGAGCCGGTGAGGACGGCGGAGTCGGCGATGGTGATGGAGGAGGAAAATTCGACGGGGGGCTTGGGGCCGGCGAGGGAGACGGGCGGGAGGATGGAGTGTCGCTTTGAGGAGGAGGACATGGTTGTGGTTGTGGTTGTCGTTGTCGTTGGGGGGTTACGCTCGAGAGGGTTCTGGAAGCAATTGGGGGTGCATGGCGGGAGGGCTTTGCTCGTGGGAAAGCGGGAATGGGATGGCCGTGTTGTTGAAGGCGAGCAAGATGGTTGAGTTGTAATTGTTGGTGTTGGTGCTGGAAGCTCTGCTCCGAGATGGCTTGAATGTAATGGAGGGAGTTCGATGGTTGAGAGCTTGCTTGGTACGAAGTTACAAGGAGCTCCCGTAACCCCCCACAGTGGGGCCAGCTGTAAGCTCTCGCCACAAAATACCGAACGCCACATCCGGGCGGCCAATCAGCACAGCCCGAATCCTAAGAAAGGGCCGCTTTCAATTCAACACAACGACCTCACTCCGAATCATCACCGGCCAATTGGCATCCCCAACTCTCTGCTCCTGAGCAGACACCAACAAGATGCTGTCACGAACCGCAGTGCCGTCCAAGGCGTCGGCAAAATCGCTCTCGCGGGCCGTCGTCGGGTCATCAGCATCGAGCAGCGTCGCGCCCCCTCAACAGCACGCCCAATGCCGCTCCTTCGCGACCGTCCAGGACGGTGCCGCCGCCCCGAAGCGTGTCTATGGCGGGCTCAAGGACCAGGACCGTATCTTCCAGAACCTCTACGGCCGCTACCCGCCCGACCTTAAGAGCGCCAAGAAGATGGGCGACTGGCACAAGACGAAGGAGATCTTGCTCAAGGGCCACGACTGGATCATTGGGGAAGTCAAGGCCTCCGGTCTGCGCGGCCGCGGTGGTGCTGGTTTCCCCTCGGGTCTGAAATGGGTTTGTGCTTCTTTCCAGCGATCGATTGCGCATCAATTGGTGTCTCCCGAGCTGACCCGTTCAACCTCTCAATTTAGTCGTTCATGAACTTCAAGGACTGGGAGAAGGACACCAAGCCGCGGTATTTGGTCGTCAACGCCGACGAGGGCGAGCCGGGCACCTGCAAGGACCGCGAGATTATGCGCAAGGACCCGCATAAACTTGTTGAGGGGTGTTTGGTGGCCGGCCGGGCCATGAACGCCTCGGCCGCTTATATCTACATCCGTGGCGAGTTCATCGAGGAGGCTGCCGTGCTCCAGAACGCCATCAACGAAGCTTACGCCGATGGTCTTATTGGCAAGAACGCCTGCGGCTCCGGCTATGACTTCGATGTCTACGTCCATCGCGGTGGCGGTGCCTACGTCTGTGGCGAGGAGACCAGTCTGATCGAGTCGCTTGAGGGCAAGCCCGGAAAGCCGCGTCTCAAGCCGCCATTCCCTGCTGCTGTGGGTCTCTTTGGCTGCCCGTCGACCGTGGCTAACGTTGAGACCATCGCTGTGGCCCCTACGATCTGCCGTCGCGGAGGCAACTGGTTTGCCGGCTTCGGCCGTGAGCGTAACCAGGGCACCAAGCTGTACTGCATCTCTGGGCACGTCAACAACCCGTGCACGGTGGAGGAGGAGATGAGCATCCCGCTACGTGAGCTCATTGACAAGCACTGCGGTGGTGTTCGGGGCGGCTGGGATAACCTGCTCGCCGTCATCCCTGGCGGCTCGTCGACACCTATCCTGCCCAAGCATGTGTGCGATGACCAATTGATGGACTTTGATGCCCTCAAGGACAGCCAGTCTGGTCTTGGCACAGCCGCCGTCATTGTCATGGACAAGAGCACCGATGTCGTTCGCGCCATCTCTCGCCTCAGCCACTTTTACCGCCACGAGAGCTGCGGCCAGTGCACACCTTGCCGCGAGGGTAGCAAGTGGACCGAGCAGATCATGAACCGCTTTGAGAAGGGCATGGGTCGCGAGAGGGAGATTGATATGCTCCAGGAGCTGACGAAGCAGGTTGAGGGCCACACCATTTGCGGTAAGTGTCAATTATGTTTCCGGAATTTGAGAACTGTGATGCTGACTCCTATTCTAGCTCTCGGCGAGGCCTTTGCCTGGCCTATCCAAGGTCTCATCCGCCACTTCCGTCCCGAGCTTGAGGCGCGCATGCAAAAGTTCGCCAAGGAGCAAGGCGGCGAGGCCCTGGCTGGCGGGTGGGAGCATGACGCGTTAGTGAAGGGCAAGCTTATCTCGCCCGGTATGTGAGTTGATATACAGGGGTAGGTGGCTTCAGGTGGTGTTACACAAAATGCTGCAGCTTGAGGTTGGGATCAGCGGTTTGTTCTGTTGGAAGCGTCGGGCAAGACTGACAGCCCGGCTGACAATGGAATGTATATGTGCATAGGTCGTGCGATGGCCCAGTTGGCCGATGTATTTATTTTGTTTCAACTGCCCTGGTGTTCTTGCTGTGTGTCTCATCCCGTGGAAATCATCATGCCTCTCCATGATATTAGATCCTCTTGGTTTGTTGGATCCATTGCCTGAGGTCTTTAAGAACGAAAAGACACAACCGAGAGTATCCTAGAGTAAACTATGTCAACTGGTAGAACATAGGGCATGCATTAGTGAGCGGATGCTAGTCTTGGACCGTTGGTAATAAAACTAAATCATTCTTGTAGGCTAATCACAACTGTCACTTTGAGTTTCGAGAACAAAGTCATCAAGCAACTTGGTCATGACTCTGGCAAAGCACCTCGCTGCAACATCAGCAATCTCACCCTTCATTTAAAACCCTGGATCACGCCCGGGTTGGGGTACACACGGAAGACACATCACATCAAAATTCCAAAGGTGTTGGAGATATCATGCAATTGCATGTATTTCTTAATGTACTATGCGAAGGGTACACCTGAATGTCTCACAAGTACATCCAGTGTCTTGATTTGGGCCTCCGGATCAATTACGAAACGACGACGAGAACTCCTCCACTAAACTCAAAGGGGGTCCAACTCCAAGCAGAAAAGTCGCTAATTGACCCAGCTCGTATAATCGATTATCAACAGTAAGACGAAGGCCATCGCAAAGCCGCACATGACAGCTTGGCCCCGTTATATGGGAATGTCGCCAAGGAGAATTTACTCCTCGCCCTCAATAGGGGCCTCCTCCTCGTACTCCTCTTCTTCCTCGTCAACACCAGCATCCTGGTATTGCTGGTACTCGGAGACGAGATCGTTCATGTTGGACTCAGCCTCAGTGAACTCCATCTCGTCCATACCCTCGCCAGTGTACCAATGCAAGAAAGCCTTGCGCCTGAACATGGCAGTGAACTGCTCGCCAATACGCTTGAAAAGCTCCTGGATGGCGGTCGAGTTGCCGACGAAGGTCGACGACATCTTGAGGCCACGGGGAGGGATCGAGCAGAGAGCGGTCTGGACGTTGTTGGGAATCCACTCAACGAAGTAAGAGGAGTTCTTGTTCTGGACGTTGCGCATCTGATCCTCAACCTCCTTCATAGAGACCTTGCCACGGAAGATGGCCGAGCAAGTCAGATAGCGACCGTTGCGGAAGTCAGACGCAGCCATCATGTTCTTGGGGTCGAACATCTGCTGGGTGAGCTCGGGGACCGAGACCGCACGGAAAGAGTGCGCGCCACGGCTAGTAAGGGGCGCGAAACCGACCATGAAGAAATGGAGACGGGGGAAAGGAACCATGTTGACGGCAAGCTTGCGCAGATCCGAGTTGAGCTGACCAGGGAAGCGCAGGGACACGGTAACACCCGACATGACGGCGGAAACCAGGTGGTTCAGGTCGCCGTACGAGGGGTTGGACAGCTTGAGTGTCCGCATGCAGATGTCGTAAAGAGCCTCGTTGTCAATGCAGAAGGTCTCGTCCGAGTTCTCGACAAGCTGGTGAACCGACAAGGTGGCGTTGTAGGGCTCAACGACGGTGTCGGAGACCTTGGGAGAAGGAACGACGGAGAAGGTCGCCATCATGCGATCGGGGAACTCCTCGCGAATCTTGGAGATGAGGAGCGTGCCCATACCGGCACCGGTACCACCACCGAGGGAGTGGGTGATCTGGAAGCCCTGGAGGCAGTCGCAGCCCTCGGCCTCACGACGGACGACATCGAGAACTTGGTCAACAAGCTCAGCACCCTCGGTATAATGACCTTTGGCCCAGTTGTTTCCGGCGCCGGACTGGCCGAAGACGAAGTTGTCGGGACGGAAAAGCTGGCCGAAGGGGCCGGCACGGACAGCGTCCATGGTACCGGGCTCCAAATCGACGAGGACAGCGCGAGGAACATACTTGTTGCCCGAGGCCTAGATAACAAACAAGCAGGTTAGCCGCGATGTTCAGCTGCAGAGAGAGCTAGGTGAAGGATGTAATCGGGGCAACCCACCTCGTTGAAGTAGACGTTCATACGCTCGAGCTGGAGCTCGGAGGTACCGTTGTAGCTATATTGGCGGTGAGCGGGGGTTCTGCCAAGCGACATCAAAGGTGTACGTACACGCCATTGCTGTCGAGACCGTGCTCTCCAGAGATGGTTTGCCTGTTGATCGTGTTAGCTTCGAAGCCCTCTTTTGCGAGTATTGCGGTCGTATTCGCGGTAAACTTACCAGAAAGCAGCACCGATTTGGTTACCCTAGAGGAGCCCGTTAATACCACGCCTTTGCCTATCCAAATCACGATTCTATTTTTGACTTACGCATTGGCCGGTCTGGAGATGAACCTATTGGAAAATTCTAGTCAGCAACATGTCCATCGAGCTCGTTGACGCTGCGTTGAATCTGGCGATGTCGGCGGCCTGAGCAGCAGAGTGGGGTAGATCAGGGGCGTTTCCAGACATGCTTCCTGGACGCGTCGCAGAAACCTTGGGCAGATGCAAGGAGAAAGGCAAACTCACAATCTCACGCATGTTGACGGTAGTCGATGAAAAGCTGGTGAGGCGGCAAAAAGCTGACGGGGCGGCAAAAAGCGCAGAGTAATGAGAAGATGGACCTAATGTGAGGTGTTGAAGACAGTTTGGTGTCGTTGGCAAGGAGCGAGATTTCAGGTTGGTGTTTAAAAGTAAAGGTGGGTCGAGTTCTTCACCGCTTGTGCAAGTGGCCCCTGCGTTTCTGGTCAATGTTGGGAAAATGGCACGGCGGGGTATCCAACCTCCCAAGCGGGCAGATGGGGGAGTTCATTTGTACACTACAAAGTAGATCTGTGTTCCAGCTTCATCACTAGCAGGCAAGGGACTGATCGTAAAATACTACTTTTGAGGAGACATTCCTTTATAGAAAGAAGCTTGAGGTTCGTCCCGCACCGCCCGCCGCCGTAAAACCTTTATCATAAAGTTCAATCATGACGATAGGAACTGCTTGTCACGGCAACATTGGCAAAGCTGCCATCGCTAGGCAGCCAGGATACATACTGCCGGTCAGAATTGCAGGCTGCCTATTCCAAGCATTTTGTAAACATATGGACCCCGTGTGTTTTTCAATTATGATGTCTATTTGCACCATACACCAATGTCGAGGATGCATTCCTTCTGTTACGATAGGCCTTGTTGTGGTTGAAAGCGGCGGACTATGATGCAAGTAATGCCTCCAAGAAGACGAATAAGGCCTCTCATGCAATGGAGGCCTTACTGTTTACAAGGACTTTAAGGGGGTTTCCGATGCATGTTCACAAGTTACCTGTAGAACTGCAGTACAAACAGACCTTCTCTTTTTAAGATTTGGACTTGTCTCCTAGCGTTGTTGGACAGGGCAACCATGTCAACCATTTCGGAACAAATCGGCGCAGTGACCGAAGTAATTGCGATAAACACAATGTGGATACTTTTTGTTCGCTATGCATTTATCTGCCTCCCTCCTCAGCTTAATGTTGTCTTACAACACCAGCAGAATCGGCCTGAGCAGTAATCCTCTTCTTGTACGCCTGGACGTCGCCGGGAAATTTCTCTACGCTCCCATGGTCGCACACCCAGAGCGATGTGCATACTGTCTGCAGCATCGTGACATCGTGGGATACCATCAGCACTCCACCCTGGAACTCCCTCAGTGCGTCTGATAACGCATCCATTGCTTCGATATCCAAGTGATTGGAAGGCTCGTCGAGAACAAGAATGTGAGGGTTTGTGAGCGCCAGGCAGGCGAATGCGACACGGGACTTTTGACCACCAGAAAGGAATTCCATCTTCTGCAGACCTGTCATGCCTGTGATGCCAAAGGCACCCAGTTGCCGGCGGTACTCCTCATCCGTCCTGCCAGGGTAGGTCTTGGCCATGAAGCCCACGGCACTTGCGTTCAGGTCTAACGCATCAACGTGGTGCTGCGCGAAGAAACCAACACGGAGACGAGGGTTCTGAGAAATGACACCACTTGTGGGCGAGAGCTTCCCGATGAGCAGTTTGAGTACCGTCGTTTTACCCGCTCCGTTTGGCCCAACAATACCGATACGGGAATCAAGCTGGACGTCAAGGTCGACATTTCGGAGGAGAATATTGTCCTTGGTGTAGCCAAAGGTGACGCCCGTCATCTGGACAATAGGTGGTGACAGCTTCTCGACATCTGGGAACTTGAAGTGAACGCTGTACTCGGCCTCGGGAGCCTCAAGGACAGGCATCTTCTCCAACTTCTTGATACGGGACTGAGCCTCAGACGACTTGGCCGCGTTGTACCGGAACTTGTCGATGAAGGCCTGGAGATGCGCCCGCACGGCCATCTGGTTCTCATACTCACGCTTAGCCGTCTTCTTCCGCTCTTCCTTGGTGGCGTAGAAGGCTTCGAAGTTGGCGCCGCGGTAGTAGTCGAGTCGTTGGGAGTGCTGGTGGATAATATCGGTGGCGACCTCGTTGAGGAATGCTCGGTCGTGGGAAACAACCAGCACAGTACTGGGATAGCCCTGCAGGTAGTTCGACAAGAAGGTAATAGAGGGGACGTCCAACATGTTGGAAGGTTCGTCAAGAAGCAAGAGGTCGGGCTCACAGAAGAGCGCACGGGCAAGCGCCAGACGCATACGCCAACCACCAGAGAATGTCTTGGTGGCGAATTGCTGGCGCTCCGGTGAGAAACCCAGGCCAGCCAGAATGCTAGCTGCCCGAGGCTCGGCCTTGTCGGACTCCATCTCTGCGAGCTTAGACTGAACGTCACCGAGTCGCTGATCCAGCGCCTCTCTTTCCTTATCGATCCTGGCAGCATCAACTGACGTATCTGCCAGAGACTTGCGCTGGGCTTCGAGGTCGGCCAGCTTGTCGGTGAGTTCCTAAAGCTCTGTTAGCAAAAGCTTGGGTGATGAGGGGGCTATCGTGACAACATACACCTTGCTCCTTGAGCAAAACCTTGCGCCAGACATCGGCATCCAGAACGGCTTGAATGGCCGATGTATCATCACCAGTAAGCTATTAGATTATTAGCAGTGAGTCCATATGTAGTAATCGGCACGGGGCATAACATTACCTCTTGTTCAACGTGAAGAATAGAGATGTGGGTCGGAATGGGAAGCTCTCTTCGAGACAGCGCCCTAAGCAACGTAGATTTACCCACACCGTTGTTGCCAACGAGACCGTAGCGGTGGCCGTAAGAGAGGGTCAGGGTTGTGTCGGCCAGGATTCTGGTTCCGCTGATAGACACATCGCAGTTGTCGATCTTGATGTCCTTGCTCTTTCCGCCAGCGCCACCACCCAGATTCAGAGGGTTGACAGCCATGTAGAACTCCTCGTACGACTGCGCGGCCTCAGGCTGGTTCAGGAGACGGGATGCCTCGTACTCGACTGTCTTGAACTCCTTCTTGTTCTGCTTGGCGGCGATCTTCCGCTCGGCCTTTTCCAGCTTCTTTTTGTCGACCCTGGACTCAACCTTGCGGACATTGGCAGACTCCAGATCAACGCCACCGGAAGCTACAGCTAGCGTCGAGGACATGTTCCTCTGTGAGCCCACGTGGATGGTCTGGTCAAGCCGGCGGACGACGGGGGCCCTCCGTTCGTGGCCGTCAGCGTTGGCGGCGGCATAGCGGTCGACCCATTTGTCCACGAGGGAACGGATCTTCTCCTGGAGGGCGGCATTCGGATTCCCAGAGGCTGAGACGAGCAGCTCGGTGATGGTAGAGGCGGCCTCCGCGAGTGGAGACGGGCCGGAGGCGTCCTCATCCCCGGAATACGCCGTGGAGGCATGGGTCAGATACCCGGCCGAGTACTCCGAGACCACGGGGTCGATGTTCGGCAGCACCGATCTAATTTCGGCGTCCATGGCTGCGAATAAAAACAGCGGCGTTGGCCAATCGCTCCCAAATCAGAGTCCGTACAACAATCGCCGGCAGTTACCACTTGCCAATTTCCACTGTCGCAGAGAATTCCCCTTCAATTCCAATGTTCGACTGGATTTCAGCGCCGACTCAGAACATTTTGCAACGCTGAGGTCGGAGCATTTTGCGGGGGCGGGATTTGCCGAAAGGGCTGCCAGCTGACAGGGAGCTGACAGGCAGGCAGCAAGCCTATTGGTTGCTATGCGAGACATCCCGAAAAGACCCCATTGGACCCTTGTTTAGCACAGACAACACACCCTGAACCCACCATTCTAGAAACCCGTTGGGGTGTCAAGAAAGAACCATCATTTTTGTCAGCTACACGTGCAAGCAAGGAGTCGGGGCCCTGAACCAGCTTTCTGGTCTTGAGGAAAGCCTTGCGACTCGATTACCTAAATCCCTCGTTGCCCGAGTTCCTGAAGCTTCCTTCCAATGAGCTGCGCTTGCATCGGCATTTGGCTGCGCTCTCCTGTTGCCATCGAATGGCTATATCCAATTTGTGGAAACATGGAACGCGACCTTGTGGCTTCAAGCAACGACTGGCTAAGCGTCTCATCCCTTGCCTCCAGGTTCCATTGCTCTTCTCCGCAGTGGCAAAAGTGCAGAAAATGGTTTGACCCAGACTCTCGCGGCTCAAGTCAATGGTACGGAAGGGTCAGCGCTCAGTGCTCGGCGGTCACAGCCACGACAGCCTTTAGCGTTGCCGAATCGGAGGCCAGAGATGACGCGATGATGGATGCGGCAGGTCCCGGTCACGTCAAAAGTCGCGGGCGTGTCGCGTGTTGGGCCAATGGTTGCGCGTCACCCGCGACCAAAGCTTTGCGGCAAATCACCACACGACACCGTCACATTACTCTATTTCCAACGCGCTGGGGATCAGCCTGGCGAGCCTGGGCAGTCCCAACAGACGGCATTACGTTTGGGCCGCTTCTGCGCGGCCCATTTCCACCGCCTGCGACGCCGCCGCGGCGTCTTCCCTCAATGGCCAAGACTGTCGCAGCTCGGCTGCAGTTTTTAGCTGCTGGTGCCATCCATCGAATCCTTGCGCTGAGAGTCCGCACCTGCACACTCCACAGCGGCACACAATGGTCGCCCTTCGAGCTCAACAAGCTCCCTCATTCCTCTCTGCCGAGTCGCTGACAAGTCCCAGACAGGCACGATGCTCCAGTTGCACAGCTGCAGGCCATTGCATGTCGAGCGCATCCGCAGTCCCGGCCGAGCTCGTCACATGCATCATGATATTGCTCCCCACATAGCTCCGCGGCCTATCAAGACAAGCCGTCGGCGTCTTTTCTCGACGAGCATGACAAGAGACAGGGCATCTGCGACAACTCAATTTGACAGCTTTTTGCACAATTAACCGAGAGGGGGAAACCTGTGTTTAGAGAGACTATCACAACTGGGCAAACATGTCTGGAGCCGCACAGATCTCGCCCGTACTGCCCTCTGCCGTCGTCGCAGTAGCGCTTTAGCCATGTGTATGCCTCACACGGGCATCGGTGCTCAGCCTTGCCTTTCCACTACCAGTGACTTGGCCCCTCTTCGGAGCGTCAGGTTAGATTTAATGGTGACACAGGAACCATCTTTAAAGGCTCCCCGACTCCGATCACCAACCTCTCGGTGGCTCAGGGGTTAGAGCCGGTATTCGCATCGCTCTTTTTCTCCGACTCTGTAACTCCAGAAACCGGGGCTGATATCGGACATGCCAGGTTTCTGATTCACTCGCTTTCCGGGCTGAATAGCACAACCCGACGTTTCTCCCGAAGATAGAGTATGATGGTGGCTGGAGGAGAAACCTGGCGGAGTCCAGCCAGCCCGTTGTTGTCTTTCCCGTAAGCCGCCACTGGAAACCCCCACCTGGCGGTTATGTTTCAAGTTTCACAACGGTTATTTTCGAGCAAGCCTCATCGCATCATATCTCCACTTTGGTCGTTGTCTGTGTGTTGTGGGATGGCGCCAGAAACAATGGCGCAAGGCCCGGGAACGGCACTAGCGTGGTTCGATGATGAGTGATGCCCCTTGTTGAAGCCAGCTTTTCTTCGGCCTTTGTTGCCTTTGCTGAGCCGTTGGCGGGGTGGATAAATATAAACAATTACTTTGTTCTAGCAGGGAAATCCGTGATCGTCGAAGTAGTCCCATCCCTGGGACCGCGATTGCGGCAACCAGGGCCCGTGGTCCGGGAGTGGCTTTTTTTTTTGCTCTTTCTGTTTTCCTTCGGCTTCTATCGCGAATGTTCGGAAAAGCAAAGTACTGATCCTACGCCTGATGCGGCGACCCATTTCCCGTGCTTTTACGGGGCGGAGCCTGTACGACGCAGTTCTCAGGGCTAGGTACCTCGAAATGCGAAATCGATGAATGATGGGGCTTTGAACACTCCCCCGGAGCGCCACAACGCCCCTAGGCTGCAGGAAACAGCTCATATTGCCCGAATACACCGCGCCAGCTTGGTACAAACAGCCGCGAGACAAGACAGGCAGGCAATAGTCTGATGCTGTCTTCTGCAATAGACGAAAAACGGGAGGCAGTTGTCTCGCGATGCGGGAACGATGACGACGTGCACAATGCCTCCCACGAACAGGGGCACGGGAGCAGAGCCGAGGCGGCAACTTTCTCTCTTTCTTTCTCTCTATCTCTCGGTCTGTTTCCTGCCGACTCTCCCGTGCTCAACAGGATGCCTCAAGCTTCCCGACGGGTTTCTACGTCTTTGCCGATCGTCCCTGGCGAGCAACAGATTATGTCCGACAGGTACGACCGGGCAACTGGCCGAGTGGCTGTTTTTCCTACCCACTTCATACAAGCACAAGGACGGGATTCCCGCCGGGCGAGAGAACGAGTGAGCGAGTTTTGACCCCCGGTGTGTGGAGAACGGATTTTTTATTATTTCCCCTTCCCATGAGGGTCTCGAGGGGAGAATCTCAAAAAAGAGACAACCCCAGCGAATCGGGATACGACGTTCACAAAAGGGGAACACCAACCAGAAAATTCACGGCAAAATAGGTACCATGGAAGAATGAATGGGGGGAGAACCGAAAGACGGGAAGCCCATAGTACCATCCTCTCGTCTCTTGTTCCATCACCCTGCTTCCCCACATTAGCAATCCCGCGGGGGTTGCAATTTACATTGTCGGCGGTGCCCCCCTGGTAAACAATAACGAGGTTTGCAGGAGGCAGGCTGATAGTACATAGATCCAGGGGTAATGATGAGAAGCGGGTGCGTGTACGTGTGTGCTTGTACGTATACAGATGGATTTCCATATGTTTTGCCATACAGTACCACAGACAACTTTGTTGCTTGACCTAATTTTTTGCCTCTTGTGAGAGCACAGGAATGCTGCTGCGAGCTGTGTAATCTGCGATTCAATGTATATGCACGCTGCTCCGTGGATAGCCCGTCAGGGTACGTACTAGTTTCGCCAACGTCACTTTGCGAAGGATCACGATGGCAGCTCTGCAGCACGGTAACAGCAGCCGCGGCAGGTCCAACAGCAACTGGCAAGTGTACGGATCAGCAGGAGCGTCATCAATCCAGGCACCACAGGGCCACAGAGACTGATTGCATCTGGCTTGCTTGAACACCATCTCTGTGTAATCAACCCCCTTTTCGCATTGAGGGGTTGATTGGCAGGCCACCAACATGTCTGTGGACGCCAACCATTCCACCGGCCCAGGGCGAGGCGCCGTCGAATAACATGACGCAAAGCGCTCCTGTAGTGGGATGACACAACGATGACTAGCAGCCTCCCCGATAGTGCTTAGGTAGGGAGTCGTGCCCCCTTCCCGCGCCACGCCCAGAATCGCACAACAATAACACAACACACAGCATTAGAGTTGTCTGTCAGAAAGACTGCAGAATAGCATGGGGGAGCCCTCTGCCCCGTCGGCACGTAACACGGCCAGAAACCGCGGCCCATTTTGTCGTCTATGTGTTGTCTTTTCTGCATCTGTCTGTGGTCTCTCCAGTGACGCCCCTCCCCTCTCGCCGAGCCTGCCAATGGGTGTGCTCGGCCCGGGTTCGACACGGGAAGGGCCTGGGAGATGGATATCTTCTGGCACTACCAGATGAGATATGTGCGAGATGGCCCGGTAGGTGTCTGAAGCGTACTACACTGTCTCGGGCTCGCATCGGTGCCGATTGCCAGTGAAGCAGAGTGTGAAAGCAGCAGGTGGGAAAAAGGCGGAGAACCCTGCGTGATGAGGGAATCCCGCCGGTGAGAAAGATGCTCGGCGTGTTGGTTCCAGTTGGCCCATGAGACGCCGAAGGGGGGGTGGAAATTCGCATACTCCCCCCAGCCTGCAACTCTCATAAGTTGGGCAGTGGAGCTTGTACTATGGCTCCCACGCTGGAAGGAGGCGAAAACAAGGACAGGGACGCACTGAGTGTGCAAGAGCTTGCGACTCTTATTCCGAGTTGGGTTCCATCCCGAGCAAGCCAGGCATATTCTTTAAGGGGGTTTTGGTACGGCTCAATACGACCGGCAGGCCGCACGCGCTGATGCTGCTTACCAGTTCTCCGCTGAACGTATGATCGGGGTCTTATTATACATGTGTTGGGTCTGCTATACCGTGCGGCGTGTAAGTGCCCTAGAGGAGCCGAAGAGGAAAAAACGCCCTGGTGCGCAGAACCAGCCAACAATGCATCGGGAAACGGCAGCCGCGTTGCAGACAGGGACTGACAGCCTGAGGGAGGAATACGAAGGGCCGGAACGAGCCTCGAACGTCATTGAGAAGACTGCAGAGCACCCGTCATCAGGAAACAACTTCGACATCGCTATGTGCTAGCTGCTAATCGGCTGACCGGAACAGTCAAGTGGCTGCATGGGCTTGCCTCGGGCCCAACGCGGGACAGTTAGCTTTTATCTGAAGAAGCTGATCGTTCCTTGAAATGCGGTAGCTTTCCGAGAGTTCGCTGGAGGGGGCCAAGTAATGGGATGCCTGTGATGCTCAGGTAAAACAGGAATTGGGAGAAATCTTATGCCATTCCTGGCACTGCGGCGCGTGTCCATACTCGGTATGGAGAGCTGCGGAGCTGCTGCGTGGGCAATCCGACGCTGCGGCTTCATGCTGGTAAGCAGCTCGGGTTGCTTGGGTGGTGGGGATCGCCTAGGGAGTTTTAATTTTCTGTTTCGACTCTCAATGCATTCAACCCCTCTGGCGTCGTGTTCGCGGAAAATGGGAGGAAACCTGTTGCAAAGTCGTAGACGGTGACGCCGAAAGACAGGCCAGGAGTTCAGGACAGCTCCGACAAGCCTACTCAAGTACAGCGCCGTGGGGCAGAGCGTGGCGCTTCACTGAGACAAGACGTGCATTGTGGATTGTGGGTTTGCTCTTGCGTTTGGGGACAGGCTGTGTGGACGAATGATAAGGGCCCTGGGCGATCCACGCAAGATCCAGATCGGTGTGGAATGACACAAAGCGACAACCCCCCGCGGTGGCTTCCAGAGAAACGTGTTTGCTGGGAAAACAACCTGGACGCCCATTTCCACCAGCTCGCCGGGCGCCTGCGCGGATGACGATCACTCACCGCCCAGCTGATTCTGTTTAGTTTTTTGTACTCCGTATTCTTGATTACATACCGCAAACACAAAGGCCAACGGTACTGTGCAGGTGAGCTTGACATGTTCGATATATGTGTCTCTGCTGGGAGATGTACCGTCCAGCCCAGATATTCCAACGTTCCAGTGCAGGGCCTACCCCCGCCTGGAGGGGTATAGCTGAGGCGGACATCAACCACACCGAGGCCGCTGAGGGTATTCTCCGCGGTACCAACCAACCGAAGGATCGAGACCATGGTTCTCACAAATAAGACAGGCGACGCCGTGGACCTTTCCCTGGCCGCCTCGTAGGGGATTTCCAGGTTCCCGTCTTGCTCCGTATCGATGGGAATAACCTAGGTACGGCAGCCGCACATTCTGATTTGTGCACTCTCGGTGGAGAAATCATTATAGTTGAGGGTTCAGCCGCCTTATCGTTGTGAGAATTTCGTATTTCGGGGTTGCCTTATGCACACATGGCAGCGCGTCCAATCCAGGTTCTGGGTCTGCCAGCGCTCAAGATTGAGGCAGAAGAA